>ERZ773003.131-NODE-131-length-63129-cov-4.968624_pt1 | contig 63129 bp, 63 predicted proteins | sample MGYA00580668_ERZ773003 | MGnify/ENA primary metagenome ERZ773003 (study PRJEB29015, sample SAMEA2738002) | human oral metagenome | biome: human oral; feature: human-associated habitat; material: dental | place: China | collected 2126 ...
AGCGCATCCATGGTAAGGATGAGGTCTCGGGTTCAAGCCCCGATCGTGGCTCCATATAGAATGTAGATTCACAGAGATGCGGATCTTTTTTATTCCGCCTTCATTAAGTTTATAAACTTAACTGGTTTTCCTTTGTCCCAGTCCATAATAAAGACATATTTGCCATTATGTTTAAAATGGTCATTATTTTTGCACCCAGTACACTCATTTTTAATAATCTTTGGAGACTCGCCCCAAAGCTTGACCATAGGGGGGATTTCTTTTTCTATCACTTCATAACGACAACTCATTGGTATTACGTTTTTAATTCCGTCCATCTGGAAAATGTTCCAAGAAATAATCTTCGCAATCTGCAACAATATTTCCATTTTTTCTTTTGATATTTTCCTGTCAAGGTTTATTTTATCGTTAGGGAATTTATCATTCCAGTAATCGATAAAAGTATATAAAAGGTTCTCTCTGGCCAGAAGAAGATTGTCGCCTTGCCATTCATAGCCATAAGAACACTGAAAGGCAATAATAGCCCACTTCAACCACTCCTTCTTACTATTGCAATATGAACCGACAACTTGAAGCTTACGGTCTAAAAAGCCCACTCTGTCAGACAACTTTAAAACTTTTTACCATTAGCAGTGTTATATCTACCAACTATAAACGGCGCTTCTCCGCAAGTTATCTCCAGACGAGGTTCTTTGACATAATCCCTCCAATTATTCTCATCCGCAGGCCAGCTTCCTGAGCTCCAGTCTATCTGTCTATTCATTTGGCTAGCGATATTTTTTTGGTGTAAAAACCTCAGCCTTATCCTTTGTGCGATTTTTTGCTCTTCTTTCGATTTGGCAATTCTATCACGACCAACACAGGCTCGCGCTCAACAGATAATTTTATCATTGCCTCGCATGGTCGCGACCCTAAAAATCCGAGTCGTCGGACGGCGGGCGAAACTTTTATTCAGCAACTCGAACCTCGTTTTTATGGCATTTCTAATGCTCTTACGACTATCCAAAAAGATAATCTTATCGCCGAGCTTCAGAAAGTCTGGCTGAACTTGAAAAATTATTAAACGAAACAAATCCGGATTTATAGGTGTATCATGAAGGTTAAATTAGGCGATTTGATCGAAGAATATTCAGAAAGAAATGCAGACAATAAATACAAGCCAGTCGCCGTAGGCAAATATGGAATTAGGGCGCGTGAAAGTATTTACTCGAAGGAGCTAGCAAAAGATTATTCCAAAAATAAACTAATATATAAAGGAACCTTAACAATTGGCATGGGTTCTAATCAGATAGATATTGGAATATTACGCGATGACGAAATATACTCCGTTTCTCCTGCATATCATACGTATAATATTAAAATTTCAAACTATGACTATTTAGATTACCTATTGGCGGCGAACAATAACAGAATGTTTTCTATCTACGCTAACAGGGGAAGTCGTCAAGGTAAAACACTCGACTTAAAAAGATGGCTTACTGATGAGTTGCATCTCCATGACGAAAAAGACCAAAAAATAATCGTCCAGACTTTAAACGCCGTTAAGCAATTAATTAGTCAAAAAGAAGCCGAGTTAGTAAAACTAGACAATCTTATCAAAGCCCGATTTGTCGAGATATTTAATATGGAATCATACCCTATAAAGCCACTCTCTGAGATAGCAGAATATTGGAATGGTTTGACATATAAGCCTTCTGACGTGTCGAGCGACGGCATAATAGTTCTACGTTCTAGCAATATCCAAGATATGCAGCTTGATCTTAATGATATTGTTCGTGTTAAGTGCAAAATAAATAACAAAAAGATGGTTAAAACAAACGATATCTTGATGTGCTCAAGGAATGGAAGCGCTAAACTAGTCGGAAAAGTCGCCTTAATACCGGAGCTTGAAGAGACGATGAGCTTTGGTGCCTTTATGATGATTATTCGGAGTGCTTATTATCCATATTTAATGACATATTTTCAATTACCAGTTTTTCGCTCTCAAATATCTACCGGGACGACAACTATAAACCAAATCACACGCTACATGCTAGACAAAGTATCCTTACCGGTACCAGATATGGCAAAAATAAAAGAATTCAAAACCTTCGTCACCCAGGTCGACAAATCAAAATTTGTGCTAAGCAATGAACTTACGATGTGCGGCTTTTACATTCGTTTGATTCACGATCGCGTAATGCATAGTTGTATCAATTTGCGAGTGGCCCAATAGCTTCTGGACTTGCTCGATCGGCATCCCCTTGTCAATTGCACGTGTTGCCATAGTCCGGCGGAACTTATGCGGATGAACCTTATTTATACCTAATTCGCGCCCTAAATGCCTCAGACGGATTTCTACGCCAGATATTTGCAATCTATCGTAAGGCGCATCAAGCGTCACAAAAAGGGCAGGATTTGTGTCAAAGCGGCTATTTATGTAGTCCGTTAGATGTATTTTAGTTTTAGCGTCGAAATATACGCGTCTTTCTTTATCGCCCTTACCGAAAACGATACATTCGCGCTCTTCGAAATCTATATCGTCGATATTTAGTCGCACAAGTTCGCCAATTCTTATTCCAGTCGAATAAAGTAAATCAATTATCGCTAAATCGCGTAAATTTTTACATTTATCTCGCATCTTTTCAATTTCCTCATCGGAAATAACTTCTTTCACGGTTTTCGTAGTTTTAATTTTGTGGATGCGTCGCATTGGGCTTTTGATGATATAATCTTCTTCTTCGAGCCATGTAAAGAAGCTTGAGATATTGCGACGTATATTATCAATAGTTGTTTTACTACAATCATTTAAACCTTGATAGCTAGCCAAATATTCACGTATGTCGTCAGTTGTAACTTTCCTGATTGGATCCGTAATCCTATCAAGTAATTTCTCGACTGTAGTTTTGTAATAGGATAGCGTTCGCTCAGAGCATCCTTCAATTTTCTTTGCGTTCAAAAACATCGCCAGATAATTGCTGTTCGAAACACTACTAACTGACTTGGTTTGGCTGGTAAGCCGAGAAATTAACACTCTCTGTAGTTTCTGCGACTGATTTGCGGTGAGATATTCGTCCATATCCACCAAAATGTATTTAATGGCGTCCTCCATTAATAGCTCCTTTCGTTAGGTTAGAACCCCCACTAACAAAAGGAGTAACTTTTTAGCCAAAATACTCCTGCATTAAACTATCAAATAGAAGTTGCGTTTTTTCGAGTGACTTTTGTACGGCAAATTTTGATTTGTCGATATGTGCGACGAGGGTCGCGAATTGATTTTGTAAATGAATTGGCGGTAGCGCAACCTCATATTCATCCAAGAATGATACTGGTGTTCTTCTTTGGCCAGCACTACCTGTCATATTAACCTCAGCATCTTTTCTGAATGATCTAAAAGACGTTAATGTATATATCCAATATGGATTGCTCGTACCATTTATTGGTCGTAGAACATGAAATTCGGTCGAGCCAAATCCTACTCCATTCTTTAGGCCCTTAGCGACCGCACCTTTACCATTCTCCATACAAGGTGTAATTTTTGCGAATAATACATCGTCTTCCGCGAAATATGTAAAACCTTTCTTAACTACTTCATAAGGCCTAATGTCCGTCGGATCTATTTTTCCACTCTCCGACACGGAAGGCATCGGCACAAACGAAACATCTATATTTGTCGCCAATCTTTTGTCCTGTGCTTTTTTAGGATTTAATTCGCAACATTTACCTAACTTCTTGATTCCATAACTAAATGGATCAGTCCCTGGTATTCCAAATATCTCGACAAATCGGGCTTTGATGAGGATATCAAGTTTTTCTAGCTCGTCATTCTTTTCATTGATAATGTGTTGTATTTTTTCGAGAACTTCTATTATATTTTGCTGTTTATTTATGGGTGGAGCATAAATCGGAAACTCACATAGCATCGACAGCTTTAGATTATCCCTAACACTACCGGACGCAACAGTTCGTATTCTCTTTATAGTATTTGGATTTTTTAGATAGAAATATAGATATTGCGGCAAAATTCTCTCATCCACCGTAAATACATTATATAGGGGGCTGACAATAACCCTATCTTCGTAATGTTGGTAGTCTACTGAACCGACATTGATTCTTGATGGGTTATAAGCAAAGGCATTCCTCGGAACGATTTTATATGTCTTTTTGTTATTACTTGCAACTTCCTTTCCAAAATAGTCGCGACAGAAACCATTTGAATTCGTAACGCTATATACAGGAATTTCTTCATCAAGTTTATTTCTGGCGGAATATTCTTTTATGTAATCGCCTAGCTTTTGCATAAAATTTACCCTACAAATCCGGATTTGTTTCGTTTAATAATTTTTCAAGTTCAGCCAGACTTTCTGAAGCTTCACGATCTAATTTCTTAATCTCAGCTATAATTTCTGACGTTGGTGGATATTCAACTTTCTTGTATTCCACTTCTTTGTATTTATTAATCGTTAGGTCATAGCCGTTTTTAACTATCTCTTTTTTATCTACGAAGAAGGATTGCTCGGTACGTTTACGATCTTTCTCGCTATCAAGGTTTTTAAATCTTGCTAAAATATCTGGGATATCACTGGTCTTGAGCTTTGAGCGTTTGTCATCAAGACTGTATCCGTCTATTTTCATGTCGTAAAACCAAACTTTGTCGGTTCTTTCATTACTTGAGTTAGTAAATACTAAAATCGCTGTAGAAACGCCAGCATATGGCTTAAACACGCCCGAAGGCATAGAAATCACAGCTTGAAGCTTCTTATTCTCGACAATTTCTTTCCTGAGTGCTTTGGGTGCAGAGCTACTGCCGAACAGAACACCATCAGGAACAATTACAGCCGCTCGACCATTCGGCTTTAGGTGGGAAGCGATATAATCAACAAACAGAAGCTCAGTGCGGTTAGAAGTGATGCCGAACTTCTTGTGTGGGGTGACACCACCTTTCGGTGTCGCGAATGGCGGATTCGCAATAATCACATCATAACGGTCATCCCAGTAATCTTCTGAGCTGAGAGTATCATGCTCAATAATATGAGGGGATTTAAACCCATGTAGGAACAAGTTTACACGAGCGATACGTGTCATGTTTGGCTCGATATCAAAACCATAGAAGTTACGATGAATTTTCTCAATATCCTCGCTATTCAAACGTTCTTTTTCAATGTGTTTCTTCTTAATCCAGCTATATGCAGAGATAAGAAAGCCTGCGGTGCCACAAGCAGGGTCTAGAATTTTATCAGATTTGTCTGGACCAATAAGCTCAACTATCATATCAATGATATGGCGAGGTGTTCGGAACTGACCAAGCTTACCTTGAGATCCCATAGTAGAGAGAAGATATTCATAAGCGTCACCGATGGAGTCGCCAGAGCTCTGCTTAATCTTATCAATTTCGCGAAGAAATAAGTTAAGCGTATTTGAATCAGTAAATCCAAGCGTCGCACCATTAAAAATCTCACGGAATAATGGAGGGATGTTTGGATTTCGGCTCATATTCTCGAGGGCATTGCGATAAAGAATTACGCGATCAGCACCAGTAATAGTTGGGCTCATCAAATTGTGCCAGCTATATTTCTCGTATTCACCAGAAAAGTAAGTGCGCTTACCACCGAGCGCAGCAGAATCGTCATCTATATCCGACATAAACTTATAAATAAGTGCGTACGAAATTGCATCCACCTGAACGATTGGACTTGGTAATTTACCCATGAGAATGTCGCGGGAATTATCTATTATTTGTTTAAATTGGGCATAGTCCATTCATTAATCCTTTACTCTTAGTTTTTCTACATTAATATAATCTCTAATATAGCTAATAATCTGATTTACTCTTTCGATACCTAGGCGTTTGAGCTGTTCGATTGTAATAGAGCCGAATCCAGCCAGTAGACTATAATCTTTATTATCTATAGCCTCAGACACGCGTCGATCGGTTATATATGCATCAAATAGTTCAAAAGCATCGTTATACGACTCTCCAACCAGAGTTTCGCCCAGTCCTCTATCTGAAATAAATTCATTGAACTTTTGCTGAATATACTGAGCTTTAGTCAATGGCTCTTTATTGTTCATGATTAGATCCAGAATCTCACGAAGGTCTAGCCTACGGTCTAGATTGAAGATTTTGCGAATTTTCTCAGGAGTCATATAGAACTTAGGCTTATCTTCGCCGAGTATTTCGGATTTAAGATAGCTTAGCGCCCCATCGATATTGCCATTATTATATAGTTTGACGAATTCTTCATTAGACTTCACCTCATCTTGGAAACTACGGAACATCTCGCGGTCAACGCGCATGCCTTCTTTACCAACAATCGTCTCATCTATTCCACTCAGGGAATCATCCTCATTTAGGTCTACCGTACGGTTTACCACGATCACGGGAGGATCGACATCGATAAGCGGCGGCGTCACTAAAGTGCTTTGCGTTTGCCTGCTCATTGGTACTACCAACCGCGCATTATAATCGTATTTTTCTTCGAAGTATTCGCAAACTGCGAAAAAGTCTATAATGCGGAAGTTTTCTTTCTTAATAGCTTTAACTTTCTCACCATTTTCATAATCTACATATTTGAACGTATGGAGTCGCGTGCCTCGACCTTTCATCTGAATAAAATCAGAAGGGCTAAACACTGGACGCATGAACACGAGATTTAATAAATCAGAGCAATCGTAACCGGTCGTCATCATGCCGACCGTGACGGCAACTCTAGTGCGGCTACTTTCGTAATCCGAAAGCCACCTTGTATGTCCGCGCAGATTATTTTCAGAAAAACTAATCGAGAACTGTTGAGCGTCACGAACATTACTCGTAATCTGAATAGCGAAATCAGAATTATATTTGCCGGGGAACTTTTCCATAGCAATTTGGTTAAGCATTTGGACTATTTTTTCTGCGTGTTTTTGGCTAACAGTAAAGATTATGGTTTTACCAATTTCTCCAGATAACGGATCGACCGCCGCGTATTTCATAAAAATCTCACAGAACACACGATTAGTTTCTTCATTGAAAAATGTTTTCTCGAAATCTCTAATGCCAAAATTCTCGTCAACATCTTCGCCGTCAATAACTTTATGGACTGCATAGCCTTCATCTGCGAGTAGTCGTGAGGTAATATTCGTCCTAGCGTCCAAGATGACAGGATTCACTAAAAACGGACCATCAGGATCGTTTACGCCATCTTTTAGGTCATATCTAAAAGTCGGTTGACCAGATTCGCACCCAAAAGTCCTATAGGTATCTAATAACTCTCTGCGTTCGAATTCTTTTTCTGAATTTTCATCTTGCTTGGTATTCTTTAAGAAGTCCTTCGGTGTGGCAGTAAGTCCAATCTTGTACCCAGTGAAATATTCAAAAACAGCTCTCGCGTTGCCACCAATAGAACGATGCGCCTCATCTGAGATAATTAAATTAAAGTCATTCGGACTAAAATCACGATAGCGGCTACTCGCCAAAAGAGATTGGACTGTACTAATGACGATATCGGCAGTTTTCCAGTTATCTCTATCTTCTTTCCATACCTTAACCACGTAATCTTTACCAATAGACTGCCTAAAAGACTTCTTGGCCTGATTTTCTAATTCAATGCGATCAACCAAAAAGAGAATTCTTTGAGCGTTTCCTGTCTTTAGAAATAGTTTGATAATAGCAGCGCAAGTTAAAGTTTTTCCGGTGCCAGTCGCCATCTCGAGCAGGAAGCGTTTATTGCCGTTTTGCGCCGATTTTTGAACGGCCTTAATCGCATTTACCTGATACTTGCGAAGGATTTTCAGTTTATTTTTCTCTATAAATTCACTACGAGTATCTTCGTTTATATAATCGGGATGCGTTTTAATTTCAGGCATTTGAGATTCGGCGATATAGGTTCGAGAAATATTCTCGTTTACAAGCGCATCAACATCGGGAACCCATTTCTTTTCATCTTCTAATGAGCTTAGAGTCGGAAAGCTACTAATTGGCTCGGGGTTACCAAATTGCATATCCCACAGATAATGCGTGTTGCCGTTACTAAGAATTACATACCTTAAGTGTAGAGAATTGGCATAATCGCGAGCTTGTTCTTTAGCGGAAAGCGGAGGAATGCTTTCACGCTTAGCTTCAAGGACGGCAATGGGCTTCTGGTTAGAGCCTAGAAGAAGGTAATCGACAAACCCTCGTCTCGTATTTTCAAAATCATCGCCCAGGTTTTCGATATCTACTTTGTTTTCTACATCGACATTAGCGGGACCGTCTTCGTTATCCAACAATCTCCACCCTGCATCAGAAAGTAGCATATTTATCTTTAGTCGCGCTTTAGCTTCCTTTTGTGCCACGTTATTTTCCTTCCGCAAATTAACTTATAAATATCTTTACTATAAGTATACCGTACTTTCGCTATTTCTTGTCGCAAAAGCGGTTAACAGCCTCCTTCGTGATGATAAGTCAAAACTTTCTCTGCGTCCAATTCGATCATCTTACCAGACTCATCTATAATCAACAAATCTCAGTTCAGATCCGCCGCCCACTTTAATTTATTGTGTGGTCCGCCAAGAGCCCTACCTCCTTTTAGATCCTGCAAACTTAAGAAGGTTTACCCATCTTCACTTGATGAATTAGCTTTATTAAGGAATTCGTCCCTAGACAAAGTTTCGCGTTCTTTTAAAAAATCTGCCGTCGAAATAAAATAATACCCGTCAATAAACTTTTCAAAATCATCAAACCATGAATTGGCAATTACTGGGTGATTAGTAACTATCAAAACATTCTTAGCATTGAATTTTTTCGCAAAATCGTAAGAAGAGAGAGTTTTACCAAAACGCAGTCTTAACAAAGTTAGGAGGGAACTGTGACGAAACGATCGATAGAACAGAGAATCGATAAAGTACACGGGTCGATACTTGACTAGGTGATTAGCGAAGTAAGCATAAAAATTAGTAAAATCTGATATGGTACTAGCATTTTTACTCCACCCATGCTATAATTAGCCAAGACGTTTTATAAAATCTAACGAGTAAAGAGATGGCAAAGAAGAATACGAAACGAAAGCTGATTGGTTTGGTGAGTAACTTGAGCAACCACCGAACTTACTACACTACTGTTAATACCCAAAACCGTACTACTAAAGGTCAGGGTAAATTAACACTGAAGAAGTACGACCCAATCGCAAGGCAACACGCGACTTATACTGAGACAAAGAAGAACCTCGGTCGTAATGAAGTTAAAGCTCGTAAAAGCTAATCTAACAGGATTATACAGAAACTCCCTCGCATTCAGAGGGAGTTTTTATTTGGTAAGAATATCTGATTATTTCCTTAATCGAGATTTCATATCACGAACGGTATTCATATAGTAAAGAAAAGCGTCGTATGGCGAATCATACGGGCTAAAATAAGCGTGGACATCGCCGTCGGTAAAATTCTTCGTTCCCATGTAATAGAAGTGGTCTGAAGTTTGCAATTTCCGCCAATCGCTAATTAAACCTTCGTCTTTGCTATTCAAGACCTCACCTTCAAGCTCATAGACATATCGCAAAGCTTCTTTCTGCAGGCTGTTTCCGTTCCAAGCCGTCAAATCTCGCTCAGCGTCAGCCCAAGTGACAGGTGATGGCATACTAATTTCGCCAGCTGGCTTATTTTTAGCCAAAGCCTCACTGACTGTATAAAAAGTATTACCACTGGTACTCAGCCACTTGCCGACAAATTTCTCGAAAAAGTCAAAAATACCAGACTCCGCCCACTGATGTTCGCCAAAAGTTTCATAATCCATAAACAAATTAAGCAGCGGCGCATAGCAAACCGAATCAGTCACCCATGTATTAAATTTATCCACAGTCAATGGCCAATCACTCCATTTCTGGTCACTAAACCTAAATGCCAAATCATCGCTCAGTCGATAATTCTTAAGCAGTAATCCAATTTTTTTCGTGCCAGTCGGTCGGTAAACATAATTAGGACTGCGCCAATTAAGAATTGGATCCCAGCCCTCAGCCAGCACTCCTTTAAAACCGTATTGCTCCGCCCATTTGGCCAGTTCATCACTATACGCTAATTCCGTATTTGCCAGCACCCGCGTCTCCACGCCAAAAACCTCACGGATTTTCCAGCGGTGAAGCTCAATCTGTCTTTCAAACTCCTTACGTGAGTAGAAGAATGCCAGGCTGTGATGATAAGGACTTGATAAAATCTCCACTTGACCAGTTTTCACCAACCGCTTAAAGCTCTCCAATACCTCAGGGTTAAATTGCTCAGCCTGCTCTAAGAACGTACCACTAAAACTGAGCGACAATTTAAGGTCGGGATATTTTTTCAGCAATTTTTCAAGTAGAGCATTCATCGGTAAATACGATTTTTCTGCAACTTTCTGGAATATTTTTTGATTGTCCTGTGCTGGATTTTGACCGCCAGAAAAATAATCATGCCTCCAAGCTACGTCGAATATGCTATATTCGCGTACCCGCCAAGGCTGATGGACATGAAGATATAAAACTATACCTTTATTTTCGCTCATGATAATGCCCCCTTATACAGCCTTAAACATTGCCTGGCCGCATCTTGCCATGAAATCTTTGCATACTCATCCTTAACGTTTTGCTTGAGAGAGTTCTTCAAAGCAGGCGACTTGGCAATATTGACAATTTCATCCGCTAATTTATTTACATCCCAATAATCAAACCGCATGATATTATTCAGCACCTCGCCAACGCCAGATTGACGGCTAATCAGTAGAGCCGTATCATGATGAGCCGCCTCTAGTGCTGTCAAGCCAAATGGCTCAGAAACCGAGCTCATCACAAAAATATCAATCAAACAGTAAATATCCCGCCATTGTTTTCCGCGCACAAAACCCGTAAAAATCATCTTATCACTAATGCCCAGGTCTGCCGCTAGCTCAATCAATTCGTCTCGCTGCTCGCCATTACCGGACAGCACGAACACAATCTTCTCGCATTTATCAAGAGCCTTCGCTGCAGCCCGCACAAAATAAGTCAGACCTTTCTGTACCGTCAAACGCGTTAAAGCACCTACAACCGTATAACCATCGCGCTTTAGCTCTTCCAGATACCTATAAGTACTAGAGTCATATTCGTGCGGCGGCAAGTCAGCCAAATCGATCGCATTATAAACCACTTCAATTTTTTCTGGCGGAATATGATAATTTTTGACAATTATATCCTTAGTTATCTGACTAACGGCAATTATTCGATCCGCCATCAACAAACCTTGTTGCTCAATTTCATGAACCAACGGATTTCCTGATTGCTCTCCAGAACGGTCAAATTCCGTTGCGTGCACATGCACAATCAATGGCGCACCAGTCATTTCTTTAGCAATCATCCCAGCCTCCATCGTTAGCCAATCATGTGCATGAATGGCATCAGGCTGATGACTCTTCACAAATTTCCGAACATACTTACCGTATCGTCGTTGCACGGCACGCATCGGCGAAAGTCCATGCTCATCCCGAGCGTTCTCCCGATCCTCCGGTGAGCCATTATTATAAGCACCCAGGTCATAATAATTCGGCGGCAAGGGCGTAGCTGAATAGATATTCATATAATCAATTCCTGGATGTTTAGCGTTGTAGGGAATAATAAAATCAATATCCACGCCTTGAGAGGCTAGAGCCTTCGACATCTGATAACAAGCAACGCCAAGACCGCCACTGTTGTGCGGAGGAAGTTCCCACCCAAGCATTAAAATTTTCATCTCTGTTTTTATTGTAGGACGACGCTTATGTTTTTTCAAGGGATTTTGGTATTTTTTTCACGGAATTTTTCTTTTTCACAAATTTAACATTTGCCAGAAGGGTAATTCATGATAAAATGAACGTTATAGGAGTGTAGCTCAGGTGGCTAGAGCACTGGTCTCCAAAACCAGGTGTCGGGGGTTCGAGTCCCTCCACTCCTGCCAAGATTCTCACTTAAAAGAGAATCTTTTTTATTAGTAAAAAATCTGTTATAATCTCTCCATATGAAACCTCTATCGCCTTCGCTTCCTCACATTATTGCCATGGTTGGTGCACCGGGTTCAGGGAAGACTCAGTTTGCTACAGAATTTGCAAAGATTTTTAATTCTCCAGTAATCAATTCTCGTCAATTTGAAGTTTTTACCGATGATACAAAAGCCATTTCTGACGCGACTTTGGCTATCTTAGAAGAATTTTTGAAGACCAAGCAAACTGTCATTCTAGACGGCGCCACCGACCAACGCACTAACCGCATGCGTATTAATCGATTGGCTAGAGAATATGGATATAAAGTTCTATTCGTCTGGGTGCAGACTGATTCTGCAACCGCCAAACGACGCTGGATAAAGAATTACGGACAAGACAGTGAATCATTTGACCGTCGATTAAAACAATTCTCCGCACCGCACAGTAGTGAATCTTACATTGTAATTAGCGGCCGCCATACCCTAAGCACCCAGGCGCGCACGGTCCTTAAGCAAATTAGCACCAGTCGTCCAGAAGCTCCACGTCGCGTTATGCCAAATCGCATTAGCATAGGATAAGCATGCCAACCATTACCGATGCTGAATTCGGAGAGATTGTCGTTAAAAGACAAAGTCTAGCGAAGAGCGTTAGTCTAAAAATCGCGCCAGATGGTCGTCTTAGGGTTACTATGCCTATGTACGCGCCTGTTGTCGCAGCAGAGATGCTAATTAAAACCTCACGTAAACAGATTCGCGAATTAGTTTCTAAACATCAAGCAAATTTTTCTTATACCGAAAATCAGCAAATTGGTAAAAGTCATCATCTGTTAATACAGCCCACGACTAAGCCGTCTACTGTGAAAATTATCGGTACTCAAATATTAGCGGAAATCAACGAATCAGCATCAATTAAATCCGCTCCAGTCCAGCAAATTATTCGTGATAAAATCCTCGTCGCCCTCAGGAAAGAGGCAAAAGGACACCTACCGAGGCGTCTGTCATTTCTAGCCGAAAAGCACGGTTTTTCCTTTTCTAGCTGTAAAATAACTCACGCCTCCAGTCGCTGGGGAAGCTGTTCTTCTTCTGGAACAATCAGCCTGAATATTGGGATGATGAACTTGCCGTTTGAACTTATTGACTACGTCATTATTCATGAACTTTGCCACACCAGACATATGAACCACTCGACAGCATTCTGGTCGGAAGTTGCCAAATTTGACCCGCAATATAAAATCCACCGTAATGAACTAAAAAAATATTCACCGCACATATAGAAATATATACGCTTATGCTATACTTAAGCCATGTGGGTGTTCATTATTTTATTGATTATTCTTAGCGTTATCTTGGGAAGTATAACTATTGCTCTACATCAATTGTTACAAAAAATTGACGGCAAATTAAGTAAAAAACCCCCTAGAAAAAACCTTAGCGAGCATCAAAGGCTAATTACGCTAATTAACAACATCACCGACGCAATTCTCAGCACCGACGAGCACGGAATTATCAATACTTATAACTCTGCCGCTCTTAATTTGATTGACACAAACAGCGGTATTAATGGCGAGCATATTAGCCAAGTTCTAGAGCTGAAGACGATTGATAAAAAGCCAATTGATATCTTCAAGGAACTCACCAAATCTTCAACAATTCGTCAGCGCGATGACATAATTATGATGATTGATGATGACGATTACGTACGGCTAGAAGTAACGCTAGCCCCAGTTCAAGGTGGCGATAAAATAACCCCGGACGGCTATGTGCTAATTTTACGTGACGTCACAAAAACAAAAAGCCTGGAAGAGGAACGCGATGAATTCATTAGTATAGTGAGTCACGAACTACGCACACCCATTGCCATAGCCGAAGGGTCGCTAAGTAACGCTAAATTGCTTGTCGAACGTAATATTACTAGCAAAATACCTGAGGCAATTGACGAATCTCATAAGCAAATTTTATTTTTAGCACGCATGGTAAATGACCTAAGTACGTTATCACGCGCCGAAAGGGGAATTGCTGACGAGACAGAGATAATCGACGTAGCCGAACTTGCCGCACAGATAAACTCTGAATACTCGCCACAGGCTGCAGAAAAAAACTTGGCCTTTAATTTGGACATTGGTGGGAGGCTTGGGTCAGTCCAGGCTTCTCGTTTATATCTAGAAGAAATCCTTCAGAATTTTATCACTAACGCCATCCGTTACACCCAAGAAGGGTCAGTTACACTGTCGATTAAAAAGAATCGATCTGGCGAAATTATCTTTAAGATCATTGACACTGGTATTGGTATTAGTAAGGCTGACTTAAATAAAATATTTGATAAGTTTTATCGAGCTGAAGATTATCGCACACGCGAAACTAAGGGTACTGGCCTGGGACTTTACGTATCCGCCAAATTAGCCAAAAAGCTGGGTTGTAAAATTGAAGTAGAAAGCCGGCTGAATCACGGTTCAACTTTTGGTTTTCGATTGAAGGAGTTTAAGAAATGACGACAAGGACATATAGCACAGCTTGCTATTTTTCCTTAGATAGACTACAATAACTATTGACAGTCTGTGAAAAGCAGACTTTTTAAATTGGGAGAAAATATGGCACAGAAAGGCAAGGCAAGCAGCAAAACCACAGTTCGTCGGATTAAAGCTAATGACGACGCGCCAAAAAAAGAAAAAACTGTCGCAAAAAAGACTAATAAACCAACCAAGGTAGTTGCAAAAACAGCTAAAAAATCTAGTGAACGCGGCACGCTAATTGGTTATTTTAAGGGCGCTTGGGCAGAATTAAAATTAGTTCGTTGGCCAACCCGCTCAGCTACTTGGGCGATGACAGCAGCAGTCCTCATCTTCACCTTAGCTTTTGTCGTTCTAATTCTATTACTTGACGCTGCATTTAATTGGGGCTTTAATCAATTTTTGAAATAAAAGGAGTTATATATGAGTTCAAAACGTTACGACGACAGCCAGCAATGGTACGCAATCCATACTTATTCTGGCTACGAAGAAAAAGTTGCTGAATCAATCCGTCAACGCATTAACGGTGTTGACATGGCCGATAAGATTTTTGACGTTATCGTGCCAAAGGAAAAACAGATACAAATCCGTAACGGTAAGCGAAAAATCGTTGAGGCTAAGATCTTCCAGGGCTATGTTCTGGTGGAAATGAAATTAACCGACGAAACTTGGTATATTATACGCAACACGCCAGGCGTGACCGGATTTGTTGGCGCTGACACGACACCAACGCCAGTTTCTGAAAAGGAAATTGCCAAGATTAAAAAGCGCATGGGTGTTGAGGAACCAAAGCATCAAATTGACTTCACCGAAGGCGAAATCGTATCAATTACCGACGGTCCATTCAAGGGCTTTGACGGCGCAGTTAGCGAAATCGATGCTTCTAAGGGTACGCTGAAAGTTATGGTTAGTATGTTTGGCCGCGACACTCCAGTAGAACTGGACGCACTACAAGTTAAAAAAGCTTAGCTTGCAATTTAGCGGATTTTTCGCTATAATATCCGGGTTACGCACTATAAACTATAAGGAATAACTATGGCAAAGAAAATTATTGGTAATTTAAAATTGCGCATTCCAGCTGGTCGGGCAACAGCAGGTCCTCCAGTTGGCTCAACGCTCGGTCAGTGGGGCTTGAACATGATGGACTTTATCAATCCATTTAACGACGCCACCAAAGACATGATGGGTAAGGACGTAATTGTTCACATTCAAGTTTACGAAGATCGAACTTTCACCTGGAATTCGCTTGGACAACCAGTTGACGACATGATTCGTGAAAAAGCTGGCATCCAAAAGGGAAGCGGTAAACCGCACGTTGATAAGGTCGGTAAGCTTACTCGCGCGCAATTACAAGAAATTGCCGAGGCTAAAAAAGACCAATTGAACGCAATTGACATTGAAGGCGCAATGAAAGTTGTCGCTGGATCAGCTCGCTCAATGGGCGTAGAAATCGTCGACTAATTTGAAAAGGAGAATAGCCCCGAATCTGTCGGGGTTATTTTTATGGTAAAATTTGAAAAATGATTGTAGAAAATATTTTAGACAGTGTAGTTATCTCAGCTCTCCAATCCGACCAGCTAATCATCGCTAAAACCGACACTATTTATGGCGTGCTGGCTCGGGCTGGGTCGAAGAAGGCGATTGAAAGATTATATAAAGTCAAGCAAAGACCCTTAGACAAATCTGTCATCGTTCTTGTCGCCGACATTAATGATATTCCCGGGCTGACACCACATATGCAAGAAAAATACCAAAAACTAGCTACAGAACGCCCAACAACAATTATCGTGAATGTGGCTCCTGACTTCCTGCCGCATATACCGCACATTAACGGGACTTTGGCATTTCGTGTCGTCCCAAAATCACTGCTATCGGAATTAATTCATAAAGTTGGCTATCTAGCCGCCCCCAGCGCCAATCCCTCTGGTCAAAAACCTGCAAAAAATATCAACGAAGCGGTCAATTACTTCCATGAATCCATCGCCATCTACGTTGATTCTGGAGACATAACAGGAGTAGAACGGTCGCAAATCATCCGCATCAATGACCGCGGAGAAATTGAATTTATAAGAAAATAATTTTCAAACAAAAAACTTACCGTTAGACGCCTAAAAGGGAAGCTTTTTTTCGTAGATTATCTGACAAACGGATGGGCAATTTCCAAATCTGGACGCTTTTCCGCAATTCTCAGTAGCTCATTATATTTAGCAATTCGCTCCGAGCGAGACATCGAGCCAGTCTTAATTTGACCCGTTCCCAGCCCAACTGCCAGATGAGAAATTGTTACATCCTCAGTTTCACCCGACCGATGACTCATCACGGTGTTCCAGCCAGCATTTTTCGCCATCACAACCGCTTGAATTGTCTCGGTCAATGTGCCGATTTGATTTGGCTTAATTAAAATAGCATTGCCAGCTTTTTCCTCAATTCCACGCTTAAGTCTCTCAACATTCGTCACCAGAAGATCATCACCAACCAACTGAGCAAAGTGCCCCAAATCTGCTGTCATCTTCTCCCAATCTTCCCAGGCTTCTTCGTTTAAGCCATCCTCAATCGAAAGCACCGGTACGCGCCCCAGCAGCGCCTTGTATGTGCGAATCATTTCATCAGCCGACAATACGCGACGTTCAGTCGACAAGTGATATTTGCCATCTTTATACAGCTCACTTGCCGCCACATCCAGCGCAAACCCAAAGTCTACACCCAATTTATAGCCAGCCTGCTCAATCGCTCTAGTCAACAGCAGAATTGGCTCCATATTACCATTTCTGACATGCGGTGCATAACCTCCTTCATCACCAACTGTTGTTGGATAGCCCTCATCTTTCAATATTTTCGCCAAAACATGGAATACTTCCGCACTCATCCGAACCGCATCAGCAAAGGTCGCTGCACTAGTTGGAATAATCATATATTCCTGAAAATCAGTCGCACCGAGCGCATGCTGGCCACCGTTCATCACATTAATCATCGGCATCGGCAGGGACATGAGAGGACTACCCGCCAAATTATTCACATATTGATAAAGTTCAACACCACGTGACTTGGTGGCGGCCTTCGCCACAGCCAACGACACCGCTAAAATTGCATTTGCCCCCAAGCGCGCCTTATTCGGCGTACCATCCAGAGCTTTCATTTTATTGTCAATTGCCGCCTGATCGAACGGACTCATTCCTTTTAAGGCCTGAGCGATTTCATTATTAACGTTATCAACCGCCCGAAGCACGCCTTTGCCACCAAATGCTAGTTCACCATCCCTCAACTCAACCGCCTCAAATGACCCGGTACTCGCGCCAGAGGGAACAGCCGCCCGCCCAAAAGAACTGTCACTCAGAATTACGTCAGCCTCAACCGTCGGATTACCACGTGAATCTAAAATTTGCCTTGCCTGTATGTTTGTAATTGTTATATCCATAGCTACTATTTTATCAAAAATAGTAGCTATACGTTAATTTGACAGCAGTAGAATTATCAATTATTTTAGCTCACGCTGCACTTCCGCGGGCTCTATATTATACCCACCAGACAATTCCATACTGCCACACACAGAACCTGTTACGCGTATCATACCGTTAGACCCCTCAATATCCACGCGACCAGCACATCCGCTCGTCAATTTATCAACTAGCAATTGACCCTCTTCAGTAGCTTCACCTAACGCATCTAGAGTAGCAATAGCAGCAGCACGTTCATCGTCTGTTCCATTAAGTGCACGTTCTGCAAGTTTATTTGCTAAAAGCTTAAGACTCGATAATTTTTCCAAGGCTTCTGTTATATATGGACAGCCGCTACATCGCTTCGGAAAATCTATGCCAGCCGGATGATATAAAATGGGGTCGTCTGGGCTATTTAATCTCTCTCTCATAATTGTTATATTATACAATCCTTCTCCATAAAAGTAAACATTTGCCTCAATCTCTAAAAATATGGTATAATTTCATCACTATCAATCAATGCTGGGAGGCGGGTCCGTCCTAGAGTCACGAATCGCCGTTCGTACCACAGAAAGGATTATCATGGCAAAAAAAGCCGAGTTGCTGGAAAAAGCAGCAGAACTAAAATTAGCAGTCAGCGAGAAAAACACAATCGCTGAAATCGAGGCAGCAATTGCAGAAGCTGCCGATACAACCAAATCTTACGACAACAAAGATAAAGATGTCGTCGCTGAACGTGAAGCCGTAGTTGCCAAATCTGGCAAGCGTAGTCAAAAAGCCCTAGATGAAGCTGCTAAAAAAGCAGAGAAGGAAGCTCGCAAGGAAGCTGGCGACACCACTCCACAGTCTGACGACGCTGAGGCTCACGTAAAGAAAGGCCCAAAGCCAGTTACTCGTCCACGCTTGGAGCGCCGCGGTAAAAAATACCAGGAAGTCGCAAAAAACATCGAGAAGAACAAATTGTACAGCCTAGACGAGGCTTTGAAATTGGCCACTGAAACCAGCCCAGTTAAGTTTGATGCTAGTGTTGAAATCCACATCCGCTTGGGTGTCGACCCACGCCAAGCTGACCAAAACATTCGTTCGACCGTAGCATTACCACACGGTACAGGTAAGGATGTTCGTGTAGCAGTTTTCGCACCAGAATCAGAACATGCTGCCGCTAAAAAAGCTGGCGCTGACATCATTGGTGACGAAGAATTCCTAAGTCAATTGGATAAGGAAGAGCTGAACTTCGACATTTTGGTTGCAACTCCGCAGTACATGCCAAAGCTTGGTAAGTACGCACGTTTGCTTGGACCACGCGGATTGATGCCAAATCCAAAGTCTGGCACCGTTGCTGCCGACGTCGCTAAAGCCGTCTCTGAAGCAAAGGCCGGAAAAGTTGAATATCGCGTCGACAAGCAAGCCATCGTTCACTTATCAATCGGAAAAGTATCATTCGGTACTGAAAAATTGACAGAAAACGCACGCGCATTCTTAACCAGCTTAAACTCTCAAAAGCCATCCAGCTTAAAGGGTGTTTACATTAAGAGCGTCGCAATCGCCACAACTATGGGCCCTGGCATTAAGGTAGAGAACTCTCTGTAATCTTTATATTTCAGGCAGTTAAATCCCGTCAATTCTGGCGGGATTTTTGTGTTACTATTGCATTTTTCATTTTTTATGATAAAATAGTAAAGTCCACCTAGATGCTGATGTTCAAGTAAGTTCTTGATTTCCAGCCTAGCTGGATAAAAGAACCTTAACATCTTTTGTATCTAGATCCTACAAAAAGAAAGGATGCGAGAGATGCATCATCGCATCGGGACTCCGTCACGGGTCCCAATCGTGGCGGCCATCGTCGCGGTTCTAATGGCGTTCCTCTTCGGAGGGGCGTCGCGCGCTGCCGACGAGGTGCAGTCAGCAGCCCAGTCGGCTGGTGAGACCCAGGCTTCGTCTGGCGTTGTCGCCACAGATACAACCACCGACAATGGGCTTGCCTCGTGTACGCCCCAGGATATTTCTCCTGGGGAAATCGAGGCTGGTCTAAAAACATTGGACGGATCACCTGAATACACTGCCTACGAGGCAGTGGAATTCACAGTGACCCTGACCCTTGAGCAGGGTCACTGCTCAGGGGATAGTGCAACCGTGTCCGTACCGAGTGAGCTCGGTACGGACACAAACTTCGGTCCGATTCCGATGACGACCCCAGAGGGGATTACCATCGGATACGCGACCTACTCTGCCGACCATACCGTGGTCATTACATTGACTAGTGAGGTGGAAGTCCCTGGTCGCAAGGACTTCCGCGCATCCGCCTGGTGGCGGGTACATATGTCCTCCGTCCTAGTTCCCGGGGAAACCAGAGAACTAATCTGGAACCTCGACGGGGTCATCCGCCGAACGGTCATTAGCGTGGGCACCTGTAACGGGTGCTCGCATCCCGGAGTAAGACCCTCCAAGTGGGGGTCTGTGGACGGTTCTCAACAGCACGTGACGGTGGTTCTCCCCACCGCGACGCAGGACAATCAGCAGTTTACTGTCACGGACGTACTGACCTCCCCGGGTCAGTCTTTCGCCTGTGACCAGCTACTGGCTGGTAGAGTCGGCGTATACGCCGAGGCTGGCCCCTGGGGGCAGCCCCAGTATATCCGATTCGAGGAACCTGATGTCGTTAGCTGTGCTAACGACAAGGCGGTTCTCAATGTCCAGCTGAATCGGGGAGAAAAGGCTCGTTTCCAACTTAACATTGACGTCAGCGCCACGGACCCGGGTCCGTGGACTGACTCTGTGAATATTACCTCCCAGGATAAGTCCTGGGAGGTAAGTACGAAAGTGACAAGAAAGGAGTCTGGCGGCAACGCCGGGTTCGACACCACTCCGGCGCCCACGCCGACTCCAACGCCGACCCCGGAACCGACCCCGTCGGTGACCCCGGAGCCGAGCCCAAGCCCGTCGGCGACACCATCGGCATCTCCGACACCGAGTCCGACGACGCCAGCTCCTAGCACGGAGCCAGGCCCGACTCCAAAGCCGACTCCGTCGGCAACCAAGGGTCCGAGCCCCACTACGCCGGCGAAGCTGGCGGTCACTGGCGCAAGCGGAAGTGTGGTCACTGAAGCGGTCGCGCTGCTGACTCTCGGAGGCATTGCCCTTCGAGCGCGCCGCCTGGCGGCGCGCTCAGAGGACTGAACCCATCGTCGAGGGGTGTTAGTTTAATCGACTAGCACCCCTCGACAGAAACATACAGATACAGAGGAAGGAGGTTCCATACCCGCTCCACCACGGAGCGGGTTTTCTCTTTGGCTAGACATAGAAGTCTATTGATTTTATTGCGCTATTATTGTAAAATAATAAATATGTCAGAATTAAGTAACGAGAGTCTACTAGAAGGCGCTAAATGCGCGGAGCTGTCCGTCAAAGAAGCTGATCGCTTATTTTTCCAAATAAACCCAAACACTCCAGACCAAGATTTAAGAGGGGTCAGAAAGACAGAAGCTACAGAAGCCGCCAAATCTATGTGCCGGAAATGTCCAGTCTTAGCAAAATGCCTAAAATACGCACTTGAACATCCAGAATTAACCAGATACGGAGTCTGGGGCGGAATGTCCGAAGGGGAGCGTAAGCAAATACTAAGAATGGGAAAGAGTGAAGTAAACAAGGCAATAAAATCAGCTGAAGAATAATTGCTATAACCCTTGTCTTTCATTGTCATTTCTGCTACAATTCTAATGAACATTACCAAAGACAGTGGCGATTTGCGTAAAAAACAGATGTAAAAATGCCACCGAGGGATGAAACTAACGGTTTTATTTGACGTCTTTGGTAGTGCGAGAATCAAAGACGTTTTTTGATTCTCCATTACCGCACGTTAACAAATTGGCACATAACAAATTAACTCAATCAAAGAAAGGATTTTTATGGCAATTTCACGCGATAAAAAACAAACTTTGGTTGCTGAACTAACAGAGCTTCTAAAAGATGCCAAAGGTACAGCGTTTGCCCGGTACCAGGGGCTGAGCGTGGCTGAATTGCAAGAACTACGCAAGGCTGCCCGCGAAGCAAACGTCGTCATCAAGGTGGTAAAAAACCGCTTAGTACGCGTAGCATTGCAGGGCGTCGACACCTACAAAGAAACCGACACCGACCTCCTGGTCGGCCAATTGGTCTACGCCATCAGTGCCGAAGACGAAGTTATGCCAGCCAAGGTTCTGGACACGTTTGCAAAGACACATCCAGCACTACAGTTGGCCGGCGGTTTCTCAGGTGAGGGCCTCAGCATCAACGAAGCTGACATCAAGGCACTGGCAGGCTTGCCAAGCAAAGACCAGCTCATCGCCGAAGTGGTGGCTCAATTGCTCTCACCAGTCCACGACACTGTGGGCGCGCTGGGCGGCAATTTGCACGGTTTACTAGACGGCATCGAAGCCAAAGCTGCGGCTTAAGTTTAGCAATCAATCATCTCGAGTTATTCGGTCTTCATAAACTCCGGTACAGCGATTGTAGCCCGAGCGATCCGAAGGTGCGCGGCGCGAAAAGAGGGGACGGTGAAGATTAGATAACTCGAGATGATAACTAATTAATAATCTAAGGAGATATATCATGGCTGATATTAAGAAATTGGCTGAAGAACTGACCAAATTGACAGTTCTGGAAGTTAACGAACTAAAAAAGCACTTGAAAGAAGAATATGGCATCGAGCCAGCTGCTGCAGCTGTTGCTGTTGCTGGTCCAGCTGCTGGCGGTGACGCTGCTGCGGCTGACGAAAAAACTGAGTTCACCGTTACTTTGAAGGACGCTGGCGCCCAGAAAGTTGCAGTCATCAAGGCTGTTAAAGAAATCACCGGTTTGGGCCTTGGTGAAGCAAAAGCTATCGTCGACGGCGCTCCAGCACCAGTCGTAGAGAAAGTTTCTAAAGACGACGCTGAAGCGGCAAAGAAGACTTTGGAAGGCGCCGGCGCTAGCGTTGAGCTTTCATAATTTGTTATATAACGCCAATTTGTTTCGTTTAATCACCGTCTGCTTTGGGCGGTGATTTTTATGTGACCACTTGCTAATATCATGAACCGCATGCCAATTGCAAGGGTAAAATTTGCAACAGTTTTTTATTCACATCTTATAGCGCTGTGGAAAATTAGATAAAAATAGATATGACGACTTGCCACAAACATAAAGCTGTGTTATATATTAGTTAAGTATTATAAAAATAGACAAAGGAATTGCGAGAACCATGTCTGAATTACCAGAAAAACAAATTAAGCGTCTTCGGACACTTATTCAAGAGGCGGAAACTAACTTAGCTGCTGCAAAAGAACTATTAATCAGCATCGTCGGTGACGATGGGCAGGTGGTCACACCAAAGACCTCGTCCGACAACGTAACTGGAAAAGTTATTGAAGGTGTATTTGACGGGCAAATGATGCTCAGTCCTGACGGAAAGAATTACCCAATCCCTGCCAATTACGCTTCGAAGTCTAAGCTGGTTGAGGGCGATTTGATGAAATTAACCATCGCAGAAGACGGCAGCTTTATCTATAAGCAAATCGGCCCAGTGCCGCGCAAGCAGGTCATCGGCACGCTCGTCCAGCACGACGGCGTCTATTACGTTGAGGCTTCTGGTCGCGAATATCGCATTCTGCTCGCCAGCGTCACTTATTTCCGCATTAACGTCGGCGACCAAGTCACCATCATCATTCCAGAAGACAATCCTGACGCCACCTGGGCGGCTGTCGAAGCAGCACTGTAAAGTAGCTTCCGCTTTTTAAAGCCGTCCGTACTTGCGGGCGGTTTTTGATATAATTGTGTTATGTCAGACGATTTTTTACTAACTTATGTCAGTTTTAATGACGAGAATCAGCCGTTTATTGACTGTCAGGTTGGCAATAAGATTAAGCGGCGGGAATTGTTTGGTCAAGATTTGACGCTTGAGTTTGACTTCTCAACCAAATATTGTACCGGCTGGGTAGATTTTGAAAATCATTGCAGCCAAATTTGCCCAGATTCCGCCACGGTTGATGGCAAATATGAAAACTGCTTGAAATGTCGCGATCGAACTGGTTTTAATCCGGCGTTTTATAATGCCGATTCGGTGTCGGCGCAGCAGGAAAAGATTAACCAAAACCCGCACTTTGTCTATCTGGCATATTTCGCGCCGGAAGTTATTAAGGTTGGCATCTCACAGGAAGAGCGCGGCATTCGGCGGTTGCTGGAGCAGGGGGCGCGGCTAGCATTAAAATTGGAGACATTTTCATCAGCGCTGATTGCCCGGCAATATGAGGCGAAAATTTCCGCGTTAGACGGAATTGTCGAGACCATGCCAATTCATAAAAAACTTGAACTTATAAAGCAGCCTTTTGAACGAGCGGCCGGCGAGGAGAAACTGCGACAAAAATTACTTGAAATTGAGCAAAAGATTGGTGTGTCATTTCCAAAATCCGAGCTAATTGCTTGCGAAGATTATTTTCATACTAATGACATCGATTTAACGCGGGCTATAATCATGAAAGGCCAAAATCAACTTGTCGGGCGCGTCCGCAGCGTTATTGGCTCGATTGTCATCACCGAGCATAAAGACCAGCTACTGGCTTACAATCTTAAGAAATTTATCGGTTACCAGGCGCATAAAATTACTGGAGATATTGAACTGGAACTGCCAAGCGAGCAATTGACGCTATTTTAAGCATTATTTAACCGTGTGACTTTTGCCAATAGTATGCTACTTTCACAAAAAATATTATTTTAGAAAATAGGGTTGACTTTTCGAGAGAGAGAGAGAGTAGAATTCCACTTATCCGGGAGAACATCTCGGTGTACGTTTCGCAACCAGAGGAGTTGATGATGAGCAACAAAAAGCGGCTGGCGACATTTGTCGCTGCTATTGTTCTCATGTTCTCAGTGATGACGCTGTCCTCGCCCGCCACCCACGCCGTCGGATGCTACGGCGACTGGTGCTCGGGGCGGGACGCAGACGCAACGGGCTGCAGCGCCGATGCCGTCACCACCCAGGTCTACAACAACAAGGAGTTCTCCTTGCAGGTTAGGTGGTCGCCGACCTGCAAGACAAACTGGGCTCGCATTGTCATGTATAGCCCGGGCTGGATCAAGTGCACTAGCAACTGATATCTGAAAGCCGTCCAGGATACTGGATACACGCAACAGATATTCTTTGATACGGTATGCGCAGCAGTGTCCACCGTGCACTACACACCGATGATTTACTCACCAGTCCACAGAGTACGTGCAGTGTTCGTGAACCAGAACAACTTCACATATTCGACACCTTGGTCGTGAGGCCAGACCCCTACTCTCTATGCTAGCATAGAGAGTAGGGGTAAAACACAGTAAAGGAGATCCGCAATGAACTTAACCACAATATTATTCAATACCGCAATAGTACTGGCGCGATACTTACCATATATCCTGGGGATAGTAGTTCTAACTACATCGCTATTTATCATTAAGAAAGAAAAAATTAGCAAGGAATCTCGAGCTTTACTATTAACCTGTATAATTACCGCCATTATCACAGTAATAATTGTATTCATGCGATCTCGAATAATCGGAAATCATTTTTGTTAGCTTCTGCCTCAGAGTATAGTTTGCTATAATTATCTCATGAGGAATGTGAGGGAATGAGTCAGGCGCTGTACCGCAAATATCGCAGTCGTAGCTTGGACGAGGTGTTGGGGCAAGATCACGTGACCAACATTTTGCGCCGAGCCTTGGAGCAGGGGAAAATCGCCCATGCGTATTTGCTGACGGGTCCACGCGGCGTGGGAAAAACCAGCGTAGCGCGCATTTTGGCACATGAGATCAATCAATTGCCGTACGACGAGGACGCGACGCATCTGGACATTATCGAGATTGACGCAGCCAGCAACAACGGTGTCGACGACATCCGCGCCCTACGCGAGAAAGCGCAAGTCGCGCCCGTTTCCGCACCAAAGAAAATCTACATCATCGACGAAGTCCACATGCTATCCAAGCCCGCCTTCAACGCACTGCTAAAAACATTGGAAGAGCCACCAGCACACGTGGTATTCATCCTGGCAACCACTGACGCCGACAAGCTACCCGCCACCATCCTCAGCCGCGTACAGCAATTTTTCTTCCGTCCAATCCCGACAGAAATTATGGCGCGCCAGCTCATCAACATTGCCGAAAAAGAGGGCTTCACTATTGAGGAAGACGCCGCGCGGTTGATCGCCGAGCGCTCACGCGGCGGGTTTCGCGACGGCATCAGTATGCTCGATCAACTATCAATTTTGGCCACGCCCGACCAACCATTGACCAGTGCTATGGTTGCCGAATATTTAGGTCTAAGCGACACTTCAAAACTTAACGGATTACTGGATTTATACCAGACTGGCAATAATGAGCAAATCTTAAATGTCTTCCGGGATTTAGAAAATAACGGCGCCAATTCAGTGGTCGTTTCCCATCAGTTATTATCAATTGCGCGTAATAAACTACGGCAAAACCCAAATCTGGTCAAGCTGGTCCAGCAGTTAATTGAGGTTGATCGGCACCCGCATCCGGACTTAAAATTATTGACGATATTTATGAATTGCGATTCTCAGCCTAGCAGAGACCCAATTACACCAAAGAAAAATGTCGCCGAAACCATAGTTAAAAAGCAGCCTACAATTTCAGCACCAGCCAAGACGACTGCTCCAGCTAAACCAGCAGAAAAGCCTCTTGAGAAAAAAGAAAAGACAATAGAGCCTCCGGAGAAAACCGCTGCAAAGCCAAAGAAAACTGACGCCCCACTAGAAATGGATTGGGACAAAGTAGTTGAAAAGGCAAAAGAAAAATCCCTTGGGCTATCTTCTTTACTGCAAAAAAGCCAGTGGGCATTTGATGGAGAAAAATTAACAATTTACGCCGGCACCGCGTTTTACAAAAAGAAACTGAACGACGCCAAAAATCGGCCATTGATTGCGGAGATAATCACAGAAGAGACAGGCATGGAGCTAGAAATTGATATAATTGGAGAGAAGAAACCGCCAGAGGATAAAAAGCTGGCGGAAATTGCCGAATTGATGGGTGGCGGTGAAGAGGTTAAATTGGAGGATATCTAATGGCAGATAAAGGTAACGTGAACGGAAAAATTCCACCACAAAATTTAGACGCAGAGAAGAGTCTGCTTGGAGCTGTTTTAATTGACGAGGAAGTCCTGGCGGATGCTGCGGAGATTACTCACGCTCACGATTTTTATGATAAAAACCACGGACTGATTTTTGCTGGGATGATGCGCTTATTTGAAAAACATAAGCCAGTTGATTTGTTGACACTAACAGATGAGTTAAAACGTAAAGATGAGCTTGAGATGGTCGGCGGATCGGCCTACCTAACAGAACTGACAAACTACGTACCGACAGCAGCGCACGCCTCAGCATACGCCGAGATGGTAGCACAAACGGCGGTGCGTCGACGACTAATCAAGGCGAGCGGCGACATTTCTGAACTTGGCTATGACGAATCTACTACAACACAGGAACTGCTGGAAAAAGCTGAGGCTGAATTATTCAGTGTTTCCGACCAATCAACCAAACAAGATTTAGTGAGCTTAGAGAGCATTCTGACGGACAGTTTTGACCGAATTGAAGAGCTTAGCAAAAATAAAGGCTCTCTACGGGGCATCCGTACTGGATATCGTGACCTTGACAATATGACAGCTGGACTGCAAAAGTCCGACTTGATTATTCTGGCGGCTCGTCCGGCCATGGGTAAGACCACGCTGGTGACTAACTTAGCATACAATGTGGCGACAATTGAGAAAAAGCCAGTGCTGTTTTTCAGCCTCGAGATGAGTAAAGAGCAATTGGTTGACCGCATGCTGGCAGATGCTTCAGGAGTTGATAGCTGGAATATTCGCACTGGAAACTTGAGCGATAATGATTTTGCTAAATTATCTGAAGCCATGGGCGAGATGGCCGAAGCACCGATTTACATTGACGATACGCCGGGACTTTCGGTTCTAGAGATGCGCACTAAAGCTCGCAGAATTGCTCATGAGAATCAACTAGGACTAATCATCGTTGACTACTTACAGCTGATGCAGGCCAACGGCAATCACAATGGCAACCGTGTCCAGGAAGTGTCGGAAATTTCCCGTGGATTGAAGTTAATTGCCCGTGAGCTCAACGTACCACTGATCGCGTTGAGTCAGTTGAGCCGTTCGGTCGAATCGCGCACCCCGCCAATTCCACAACTGGCCGACCTGCGTGAATCTGGGTCCATCGAGCAGGATGCCGATATCGTCAGCTTCATTTACCGCCCAGGATATTACGAACCAGACAACCCAGAAGTCCAAAACATCACCGACCTGATCATCGCTAAGCACCGTAACGGCCCCGTCGGAAAAGTCCAATTGTACTTCCACCCAGAGCGCCTCCGCTTCATGAGCCTCGATCGCAAGCACGAATAGAATTATGCTATAATCATACCAATGAAAAAGCAAAAAGTTACTGATATTTTTCTTTACCGATGGCGCTATGCTTTCGGATATACTATGTTGGTATTATTGTACATAGGGGCTGTTACGGTTTCCGCTTTACACACACCGGGCGGACTGTCTCAAGCAGAAATTGACATGGTTAATACCACAAACCACTTGAAATTTAGCGCCGAAGGACTTGCCGTAACCAACTTACCGTTTCATCTACTTCAGTTAACATTTTTCAAGCTATTTGGCGTAAGCTTACTGACAATTAAAGCCCCAGCCGTCCTACTGTCGATTATTAGCTCCATAGCCATCTTCTTCCTACTTAAACGCTGGTTTAAGCCCTCCACGACCATCCTATCGCTACTTATCATGATCAGCACCGGTCAATTCCTATTCATAGGACAGAGCGCAACCGTTAGCGTTTTATATATTTTCTATACCGCCCTAACACTACTTTTTGCGACGCTCATTCTTCAGAAAGCACCAAAGGCTTCACTCTGGCGGATTGGACTAGCAATCACCACAGCCTTCAGCCTATTTACTCCATATCTTTGGTGTATCAATTTAGGGCTCCTGATTATCGCCTTCCTCCACCCACACCCACGCTACTTTCTTATCTCCAGAAAGCATCGAGAGGCCTGGATTTTACCGTTGACTATTCTACTCGCAATAATTCTCGGAATTGGCTTTCTGTGTTATAAATCTCACGCGCTATTTCATAATCTCATTGGCATTAATGATCTCAGCTTTGACATGTTTGCCAATCTTAAAACCCTATATTACACCTATCTTCGCATCTTCCCGTCAGTCGTAGGCAACCAAATTACACCAATCATGGACTTTAACGCCATGATTCTGATCGGATTAGGATTGGTTCGCAGCTTCCAAAAAATTGCCAGCGCCCGCTCGTTTATGATTTGGTCATGGCTAGTTTTAGCAATTGCCCTACTAATCTTCCAGCCAAGCTTAACGCCAATTGTCATCGTTCCGCTATTCATTCTGCTAGCAGTCGGTCTAGAGTCTCTAATGGCCATGTGGTACGGGCTTTTCCCGCGCAACCCTTACGCTCGCGGTACAGGATTGGTTCTTATATCTCTCTTAATTATCGTCATGGTGACGGGTGGTAGTTTCCGCTACATTGATAGTTATCGCTATTTCCCAGAGGCTGTTTCACATTTTAATAAAGACTTGTCTCTATTACAAAAAAATACCGCACCAACTGACTCGTTCTCTCTATTAGTCAGCAAAGAAGAATCGCCAATTTACGAAGCGCTCCAAAAACATAGTTATCATAAAATCTCAATTATCCGCACGGCACCAGAAAAAGTTGGACAAACACTATACGTCAGCCATGCCACAAAAACCACCATACCAAAAACCTACTCAAGCCATCTATCATCAATTATCGTCAGCGAGCACAACCAGGACGGGGACCGCTTCTACGTCTACACATCTGACAAAAAATAAGGTATAATTATACATATTAAATAAGGAGGAATATGGCATTTGATCAAGTAAAAATGCTGCAACAGCTACGTAAAGCACAGAAGCAATTAGGCAAGGAAATCATTGAAGTTGAGGCTGGTGATGGTGCGGTAGTGGTGCAAATTAGTGGCGAACTAAAAATCAAGTCAGTAAAAATTGACCCAGAAATGGTTGACTTAGAGAACATTGAAGAACTAGAGCACTGGATTGAAATTGCGGTTCGCGACGGTATGGCTAAGGCTCAGGAAGTTGCCGCTGAAACCATGAAGCCATTGATGGGCGGCCTAGGAAACTTGCCATTCTAAGATCATGTCAACTGACATTTTACCCAAAGCCTTAACGGCTTTAATTGATGATTTTGGTAATTTACCCGGAGTAGGACCGCGGACAGCAGAGAGATACGCTTACGCGGTTTTACGCCGTGATCCTAAATCTGCCAAGCAGTTGGCACACTCACTGGATCGACTACATGACCACGTAAAAACTTGCCCAAAAACATTTGCGCTGATTGATGCTAGCGACGACGTTTCGCCACTATACGCAGACCAGGGCAGAAATAGACAGCTTGTTTGCGTAGTTGAAGAGCCGCTAGACATTATTGCGCTAGAGAGAACAAAACAATTTACCGGCACCTATCATGTACTAGGTGGCGTGATTTCGCCAATCGATAATATTGGACCGGAGCAACTGCATATTCCTGAGCTAATTGAGCGTATAAAAACCGACGACGTACAGGAAATTATTATCGCCACTAACGCCTCAGTCGAGGGTGAGTCTACTGCTTTGTTTTTACAGCGCTACATCCAGGAAGCTGGATTAGGTACTACAATTACTCGCTTGGCGCGCGGCATACCAGTCGGTGTTGACCTTGAATATGCAGATCAGATTACATTAACGCACGCCTTAGAAGGTCGGAAAAAACTATAATCTCACACCTTAAAGCCAATAAAATACCCGCCTGATTATGGCGGGTATTTTTCTATTAGCTTAGCCTATTACATTTGGCGGCGGCTAACAACATAAGCGATAGTAGCTGCGGTCAATCCACCCAGGCCTAGTGCTGACATAATCACGTCGCCTGCACCAGTCGTTGGCAACTCTGGAGAAGGCGTAGGAGTGGCAGGAGTTTCCTGACACTTACTCATATCCGTCGTATGATTTAACTCGTTGAATTCTTCTTTCTTAATTTCACGAATTTCTTTAGTCTTAATCACACACACCTTAATCTTAGAAGGAGCCTCTTTACAGTCATTTGGATTCTTTGAGTGCTTTTTCTCATTGAATTCAGACTCTTTAATAGTTACTGGGTATTTCTTTGTTGCTAAATCACAAACTTGAATTTTAGGCTCGTCTTTAACCGTGATAGTCTTTTCGCAGTTTGGGCTCTGCCTTTTAACTTCACCAGCCTCTTTGCCGTTTACCGTAACAGTAACTTTATAGTTACCAGCTTTTGCGTAAGTGTGTTGGATTTCAGATGAGGTAGTTGTCTGAGTATTACCATCACCGAAGTCGTAAGTGTAGCTGGTGATAGTTGCGCCATCTTTAGCTGTTGCTTTTGTACTAAACTTAAACGTGTCACGAGAAACTTCAGCTACTTGCAAGACGTCACATGTTAGCGCTGGCTTTGCCGGAGGTGTTGTTGGTGGACCCCAAACCGGGTTACCACAATCCTTAATAACACCGGTGATGAACTTACCATTGTCATCAAACCATGCATAGATTCGGTAGCTCTTAGGACCATCAACAAAGCTCTGGCCAGTTGTATATTGATAGTAAGTATAACCAGCCGCGCTATATGTACGCTGTGGGGCAGGCTGAAGAGTACCAGCCTTAGACTGTACGGTTACGGCGTTTGTAGCCACAACTCGACCGTCAACTGTAATATTACCGCTTGCGTCAACCACGCCTTCACGCATGTTTGAGCCACCCTGAACCATGGTTTCAGTAATATACCATTGGCTATACAGAGATTTAATCTCCGAACGGCTATATGCCGATTGCAATTCTGACATAGAATTGGTGCCGCAGTAAACGACATTAAATTTGTTACAGCCGGCAGCCTGTGAAGGCGATGCTAGCCAAATTCCACCGAACAAAGCGATTCCCAGAGAAATAGCGATGCCGATTTTCTTAAATTTGTTCATAAAAACTCCTCTTTCCAGCCCAATATTCGGGCTTTATGTTCCCATACTAGCACAATTTTTATATTTTGTCAATAATAATTTATAAAAATGTTTACGTTTTTAGTGTATCTGTTACGCGTCTCTATATAACTATAAATTAAGTCCCTAAAATCCCACAAAAGACATAAAAAACTATTTGTTATAATAAATATATGCTAGATACAGCTAAACAATTTATCCAATCTGCAAATAATATAGTAATTATCCAAGCTGAAAATCCTGACGGCGACAGCTTAGGGTCTAGTCTGGCTCTAGAGGAGGTACTGAGCGACCTCGGTAAAACCGTGACCCTGTATTGTCCGGTCGACATCCCCAAATACCTGCGTTACATCCGCGGCTGGGACAGGGTGGTCGGCGATTTTCCAGCACAGGCTGACGCCGCCATTATTGTCGACACTAGCGCCGACGTATTGCTCAGTAAGGTATTAGAAACACCTGGAGTAAGACATTTTCTGGAAACACATCCGGTACTTGTTATTGACCATCACACCGCCGAGCCGACGCTGAGTTTTGAGCACACCATGCTCTCTAATACCGTAGTGGCTACCGGGGAATTGCTATACCAATTGTTCACCCACGCTGGCTGGAATATCAACCAGCAAGCCGCCGAAAACCTCCTTATCGCCATCATGTCTGACAGCCTAGGCCTCACCACGCCAAATACCACCGCGGCAACCTTTCATGTCGCTGGTGAATTGACCGAGCTTGGTGCATCCAATGCCGAAATTGAGGAGCGGCGGCGCGAATTTATGAAGAAATCGCCGGAAATCTTGGCGTACAAAGGCAAGTTGATCGAGCGAATCGAATATTTACTGGACGGACAATTGGCGCTGGTGCACGTGCCATTTGAAGAAATTCAAGCCTACAGCGACGCCTATAACCCCGGCGCACTGATCGGCGACGAGCTGCGGCTGGTCGAAGGTGTGGCGCTCAGCTGCGTCATCAAAACCTACCCCGACGGCAAACTGACCGCCCGCCTACGCGGCAATTTACCAATCGCCGACACGGTGGCTGGCTACTTCGGCGGCGGCGGCCATCCGTACGCGGCAGGATTCCGCGTATATGAAAGCTATGATGAAATTGTACGCGAATTAGTCACGGCAACAGATCAGGCTCTACAAACAGAATATTGATCCACTACGTTATAAATATATCTCTCTCAGGCCTGCTCTATCTAGTTGATCTATCAAATCATCATTCACATCAAATGCACCCTCAGACCGTAGGGGGCCGTTAACCCTTCTTCGCACCTTTTCTACTCGGTCCGATACGCTAGGACAGATAAACCTTATTCCTTGATCACGCTTCAGATAGTCCTGAAGTACCTTACTTACAGCATAGGCTCGCAACTCAAAACAAAGAATCTCTTTACTATCATTAGAACATACTTCCAAAACTGGATTCGTGACATAATCATGAGCATGAGATGTCTCGTGTGCTAATGTAGCAATATTAATACACATCAATGCATTACGAGCCACACTAACAATGGGGCGAAGATATACTCTTGAATTGCCCATATTGTAGATGCTATTACTACAAAAACCGCCAACATCTGTTATCTCTTTGATTGTAGGCGGATAATTATCTAAGGCGCGACACATATCATCAATACACATTCTAGCAGAACTTTCACTGGCAAAAGTATCACTTATTCTATCTTTCTGCACTGGCATAGGAGATATCTGCCTTCCAGATACAACAAACTTATTGCCCCCAATAAGCGGTATTATATTTTTATCTGGCCAGTCTGAATTGGGATGGCTATCACCCAACTCTTCACCTTCAACATATTCCATAGGTTCCAGCATTTGAGCCGTGTTATATAAATCTAGAGCCAACTGTCCTAAGTCGTTAATTACGCAAGGTTCTTCCAAGGCGGTGATTAGCCCCTCTTTCATGCGCTTCAAAGAGTCCAATGAAAGAGGTCTGTCATATCTAGACACAGGCGGATGTATAAAATACACTTCTCCCATAAGTTCTTTATTGTGTATTAAATAGTCTATTCTGTCAAACAGAAGGTCTAATCTGGCGACATAGCTACGATGTCTTAGACCCTGATATAACTAGGTTAGAGTTGACTTTTTAATATAAGTGTGGTATAAATAATATCAGCTTTCGTTGACAAGTTGAGTAAATCCTTATCCGAAAGCGCACTTTGACAAGCAGATGTAAGATTATAAGACGAAACTTAAGCATGAAGCGAGGTTTTGGTTGTTGAGAGAAGATGTAATTGACAATTAAAATCTCGTTTCATGCCAAGTCGTGTGGCATGATTCTTTGTCGAAAGACAAAGATAGCGACAGTCGCTGCGAGAAAGAGAAAGGAAAGAAAAATGGGCTTTAATGAAGAAAAGCCTACAACATTCACGCTCGAAGATGGCACATTTATCTTCGTTGAAAGGAGAGACAACGTCGAACGGTCTACAGATAAAGACGGTATATCATACCTCCAGGTTGAGGGGTCAATCGTTTATTTGAGGCTGGGTGATAAAATTGCCCTAGTCTCAAATGGAACGATCCGCATCAATGATAAGGGGAAAGTGTGTATCGATGGTGAGAAAATCGTCATCATACACAAAGACGTGACGATCTACACCCCAGAGGGGTCAGCGACTCTTTACAGGTCAGCCAGCGACACGCCTCGGGAAGCTCTTGTACATGGATGGAAGATTTACGTGGTGCTGAGAAACAAGAGACTATTCGTCGATTCTTTCGCTGGATGGAGACAGGCTACCGTAGGGACAACCTACAGCGGCAAATTTCAGTTCATCGAGGGAATAGAATACACGCTCTAAGCGTGTCTCTCAACGAATAGTGACAAGCAGAAGATGATTCCAAAAACTAAAGTATCGTCTTCTGGCGAGTCTTAGTATATATCTTCATCTGCTTGTCACTATTCACTGGAAATTCTTAAGTCCCAACTGGGGCTGTTTTTTATATCAATTTTGAAAAAGCAGCCTATCTACCGTACAATAGAAATAATGATAAAACTCTATAACACGCTTACCAGAAAAAAAGACGAATTGAAGGCGCTTGACAGAGAAACAGTCAAGATTTATACCTGCGGGCTGACGGTGTATTCGCAGCCACATATTGGCAATTGGGTTGGTTATATCTATTGGGATGTACTAGTTCGCTTATTGCGCTGGCAAAATATCTCAGTGATTCGCACGCAAAATATCACCGACGTTGGACACTTGACTAGCGATGACGATAATGGCGAGGACAAGATGGAGAAGGGGGCGCGCCGCGAGGGTAAAACCGCTTGGGACGTGGCCAAGCAGTACATCGCTATCGCCGACCACGAAGCGTATGAGGTATTGAAATTAGTACGACCCGACCATTTAGTGCGAGCAACAGACTATATCCAGCAGCAAATCGACTTTGCCCGCGAGCTAGATGAAAAGGGATTTTTGTACAAGATTGATGGTGACGGCATGTATTTTGACACGTCGCGGCTGCCTGATTATGGCAAATTGGCGCGGCTAGATATAGCAGGACTGGAGGCTGGCGCACGGGTCAGCGTGACAGGCAAGCGCAACATCACCGACTTCGCCGTCTGGAAATTTTCACCAACAAGCGCCAAGCGCGACATGGAGTGGGACAGCCCATGGGGCGTCGGTTTTCCGGGCTGGCATTTGGAGTGTTCGACGATCGCCCGGGAGACACTGGGCGATACAATTGACATTCACACCGGCGGCATCGACCACATTCCAGTACATCACACCAACGAGATTGCTCAGAGCGAGAGTCTAACTGGGCAGCAATTTGCTAGAATTTGGCTGCACAATAACCACATCAAGGTCGACGGCCGCAAGATGAGCAAGTCTTTGGGTAATATCATCACCCTCAGCGATATCACCGCCCGCGGCTTTAGCCCGATGGCCTTCAAGCTGGCAATTCTCAGCAAGCATTACCAAACCGAGGGCAATTTCACCTGGGAGATTTTGGAGGCAGCACAGGCGCGGCTGGATCATTGGCGCGGCTATGCAGCGCTGCGACACCAGACGCACGACACGCTGGATGATGACGATGAGAAGGACGAGCAGGAGGGTGCCGTGTCGCTGTTGGCAGCACGGCAAGCGCTGATTGAAAAATTGAATGATAACTTGGATACGCCAGGGGCGTTGGCGCTGATTGACGAGGGGTTTTCACGACTAGATCACGCGCCGTTAGAAAAGATCCATCGCGGCGGTTTGTTGCAATTAATTGAAATTATTGACGAGGTTTTAGGCCTGGAATTGGCAGCATCTACCCCTGATATTACCGACAATTTAAAGAGGCTAATCATCCAGCGCCGCAGCGCCCGTGCCGAAAAAGATTGGCAGGAGTCTGATCGCATTCGCGATGAACTGTTGGCGGCCGGTATAACCATCCGCGACACGCCAAGCGGCAGCATTTGGGCATGGAAATAGCCCGCTGAATCCAACGGGCTATACTTTCATTCTGGATTTAATTAACTTTCGTTTTTCAATTTCTTCATTAATTTATTCAGCGGTTTTTCACTCTCAATACGATTTAGCCGAGCCTGTTCCAAATAATTCTCCAGTAGTACCCTAACTACGCCAGCCGTCGGAATAGCAATCAAGCTTCCCAAAAGCCCGCCAACATAGAGACCGATTGTCACTGACGACAATACCATCAGCGCCGATAGTTCTAATTTCTTTGACTGAATTGATGGTGCGATGAAATTGTTCTCAATCTGCTGATAGACGATGAAATATATAGCATAGATCACACCAGCAGTGACGTTGTTGAAGAATAGCAGTAGCGAAATCAGCAGCCCAGCCAGAGTGGCGCCAAACATTGGGATAAGCGTCAACACGAACGTAACCATGACGGTCAACATTGCCAAGTTTGAATCAATAGCTGGAAATGCCAGACTGAGCACGAACACCACAAATCCTGACAGTATCGCGTCAATTCCAGAAACTGTTAATTGGCCAGAGACATAGCCCGTAACCACGTTGTACATGCGCCCAACCAGTTTTTTATGTCGCTCCATTTTTTCCTGGTCGTTATAAAGACCCCATAGCCGCTTCATCCACATCGGGCCTTCCAGTAGCATCAAGAATGACAGTACTAGCACCAAGAATAATGACCCCAGAAACGCCGCCAATGAACCTACGCTTGAGATTAGGCTAGTACCAGCGCTAGCAGCCCAAGACGAGGCCTGCTGCTTCAGGTTATTTAACGTCGCGTCAACCTGCGGACGTAAACCGTTTTTATCAATTAACTCATTGAATCCATGCCACTGTGAGCCAGTTTGGTCAATCAAGCTCGGTACACTTTCAACAAATTTGGCGGATTGCTGAACGATTGGCGGCACCACAAACCAAGCCACGCAACCTAATAGAAGCACTAATGTCGTATAAGCCAGCGCTGTGCCACCCAATCGACTTTTACCTGGCAGTTTTTTAGCAATCGCCGCCACGGGACGATTCAAGGCCAGCGCTAAGAATAAGGAAATCCCCAGCAGAATAAGCGCGTCCTTTGCGGAGTAAATTGCTAGGCCAGCCAAGCCAAAACCCATAACGACCAGCCAAAATCGCACAAATGTTTTTGTGTCTATCTCTATACGTACTTTCATAATTAAACTTTACCAGCTTTTCGTCTTGTCCGCAACGCTGACAGAGATAATTTGCTATCATATGACATCGCGCCGTAGCGGAAAACGCGAACTGATAGCCACATGACAAATACCGCCGTAACGACCAAAATTGTCGCACCCAATAATGCTTCCCAGACCGGCAAATTGCCGACTGCATTTCTTAACAATAACGGAATTGGCGCAGTAAACGGAAATAGCGATAGGAACTTAACAAAGAACGAGTCAGGGAACGACACAAAGGCTGTAATTCCATAAAGCGGTCCAACAAATAGCATCATCACCAAGCCAAACCATTGGCTCGCTTCCTTAGCGGTCGGCATCATTGCACCCAAAGTCACCAGCATACCCGTAAACAGCATGAAGCTGGCTGAGAAAATTACTATCGCCAAGCTAATCCTCACAGGATCAAATACAAGTACGCTCAAATCCATATTCGGCAATTGTAGCTTTGATCCAAACGCCAGATACCCTGCCACGACAGGCAAAACGACTATCGATATTTGAATCAAGGCCAGCACCATCAGTGATAATATTTTTCCTGTAATTAACGTATCAGTTTTAACCGTCGTCAGTAGCATCTCTACTGTGCGATTTTCTTTTTCTTCAGTAGTACTGGCCAACATCTGATTACCAAAGAAGCTAATCAGCATAAACAAAATCACTAGGAATAGTCCTGGCGCTATCATTTCATTAATGCCGCCGTGCTCCTTACCGTCAAGATAAGTAGTTGATGATAATTGGACTTTGCTTTGAAGAATAGTGACTTCTGCTGGACTAATACTACTAGTTACTGATTTGCTCAGTAGACTCTGGGCCACTGCGCCATATTTACCGTTCTGGAACAGACCGACATCTTTACCGTAAACTTCAACTTTTTGCTGGCTTATGTCTTTTGGAACATAGATATAAGCATCTACTTTGTTATTTTTTACGTCATTAATGCCAGACTCTTTCGATTGAGCTGGCTTAGCCTTAACTGCTGTAAGCAGCTCTGAAGATATTAACTTTGAATCGTCGGTAATTTCTAATGAAAACTCCTGTTTGTCCAATTCTTTTGAGGCCTGAATTGTCGTATTCTGCGACCAAAACATGATGCCATAAAGCACCGCTATCATCAGAGGAAAACCCAATGCCATCAGCCAAAAAGTTGGCTTTTTCAGTACCCGGATCGTCTCAAACTTGAAAACCGTCCCCAAATTATGCATTTTACTCATCACCCAACTCCTTTGCTTCGCCGCCATACACTTTGACAAAAATATCGTCCATTGACGCGCCGCCGAACTGTTTTTTCACCTCTGCCAACGTTCCGTAAGCCGCTGCTTGACCATCCTTTAATAAAATCAGTCGATCGCACAATTGCTCAACCTCTTCCATTTGATGCGTGACGTAAATAATCGTCGTGCCAGCTTTTCGCTGCTCTTCAATGATATTCATCAGCAACCGACGATTAACCGGGTCAAAACCCTTGGTCGGCTCGTCCATGATTAGCAGTTCCGGATCGCCCATAATGGTCACACCCAGCTGAATTTTTTGCTGCTGACCGCCTGATAATTTATCTAATCGCATATTTACCTTGTCGCTTAAGCCAACGCGCTCTAAAAATTTCAGAGAGAATTCTTTAGCTTCATTACGATTTAGGCCCTTCAATTGACCAAAATAAATCATCACATCTAAAACTTTTTCTTTTTTATATAAACCACGCTCTTCCGGCAGATAACCGAGGTTAATCTGGCTATCTACCACGTACGGCTTACCGTCAATCAGCAGCTCGCCCGCCGTCGGCTCGTATAACCCCAGCAGCGCCCTGAGTGTCGTGGTTTTCCCCGAACCGTTGCTACCGAGAAAGCCAAACACTTCACCCTGAAAAACGTCAAAACTCAAATCTTTAATAACTGTTTTATCGCCAAATTTCATCTTAAAATGACGAATTTCGACAATTTTTTTCTTATCCGACATTACCTCTCCTTTTCTTTGAAGAAAATTATAGCACTATCCCGCTCGAGCTGCCAAATAGCGTATAATAGTTATATGCGGCTGCTAATTATCGAAGACGAACGAAAAATCGCCCGAGTCATCGCTGAGGCGCTCAAACGCGAAACATACGCCGTTGACGCCGTACACGACGGGGAAGAAGGTTTTAATTTGGCAGACAGCCAGCCGTACGACTTACTGATAGTTGATCGAATGCTGCCGGGTATGGAGGGTGTGGAAATTGTTAAAAAATTGCGTAAAAACGGTAAAAGCATGCCGATTTTATTTCTCACAGCCCTGGGCACCACCGAAGATAAAACCTTTGGCCTGGACGCGGGTGCGGATGATTACTTAGTTAAGCCGTTTGCTATTGACGAGCTGCTGGCGCGAGTCCGAGCCTTACTGCGCCGGCCGCCAATTCAGCAGCCGAATGTTCTGAAAATTGCCGATTTGACGATTGATAAGCAGCAGCAAACCGTAATGCGCGCCGGAAAAACTATCGACTTGACCAGTAAAGAATACTCGCTGCTGGAATATTTAATGCAGCACCCGAACCAGATTCTTAGTAAAGAAACTCTAATCGACCATGTTTGGGATTTTGACGCCGATATTTTACCGAACAATGTCGAAGCGTATATAAAAAACTTGCGCCAAAAAATCGATAAGCCGTTCAAAAAACAATTGATAAAAACCGTCCGCGGCTTCGGTTACCGGATTGAAGCATGAAAATTTTTACCTCGGCAACTATCAAATTGGCGGGCTGGTATTTACTGATTTTAATGGTCGTCAGCCTGCTGTTTAGCAGTATTATTTTTCAAGTGGCGCGCTCGGAAGTTGACGCACAAATCCATAAAATTATCATTCAGCGCGGCAACGATTTTCCTAGCATTGACTTGTCAGAACGAATGGATGTTTCGACGCGCAATCTGCTGATTAGCTTGGGTTATATCAATCTCATCGTGCTGCTGGCAGGCGGCGCTTGTTCGTATTTATTGGCGAGGATTACGCTGCGGCCGATTGAGGCGGCGCATAAAGCCCAGTCGCGGTTCGTTTCCAACGCCAGCCATCAGCTACGCACGCCGCTGGCAATTATGAAAGCAGAGACCGAACTGGCACTGAAAAACCCGAAGACACCGCGGGCGGAACTGACGGAAACGCTGGAAAGCAATTTGGAGGAAATTAACAAATTGACCGAGCTGACCGCCATGCTTTTAGAATTGTCGCGGACAGAAAACAGGCTAGCGCTGGAAGATAAAAGCTTCGACTTGGCGGAATTAATATCAGAGCTGATTGGTGAAAGAAGGGCAGCGGATCGTGTTGAAGTAAACTGTCCAGAGCGCGTTAATATTTATTTGCACCACACCGCAACGCGAGAATTATTCGCAATTTTACTCGATAATTCACTAAAACACAGTCCGAAAAATTCACCAATAAAGATCAGCATTTTACCTTCAAGGCAGAATATCATCGTTCGCTTCCGTAATGATGGCGCGATTTCCCAGCAGAATCTGCCGCACGTGTTTGAGCAATTTTTCCGAGGCAACCAGCGGACGAAAGGCTATGGGTTGGGGCTGCCGCTGGCGGAACAATTGACCAGAGCTTTAGGCGGACAAATCTCTGTTACCACCATAAAAGGCTCAACAGTTTTTACCATTTCTTTGCCAATTGTTTAGATTTTCAGCTAATTTTCAGAATCGGATGTTGTAATGGGATTATTGATTGGTTGGATTGCCAGTCTGAAAGGGGAAGTATGAGTACAACATTTTTAAGTAAAAAAGGCTTTAAGGAATTACAAAAAGAAATTGCTGGGCTAGAGATTTCAGAAAAGGCACTTATGGTAGAGCTAAAGGAAATCGGACGCGCCAAGTCACGCGACGACAAGCTTCATCGTAACGACGTCATTACGCAACTAGAAAATATCCAATCAAAAATTTTCACGAAGAAGGATATTTTACGCCACGCCAAGCCACTACCAAGGAAGCGCGATCGCCTAAAAATTGCTATTGGCTCGGTCGTGGATTTGATGGATCAGCAGGGAAAAATATTCCGTTATACACTGGTTCACAGCCTAGAAGCCAACCCTCTGGACGGGCGAATTTCCGTGGATAGTCCGCTGGGAAAAAGCTTGCTAAATCACAAGAAATCCGAAACTGTTTCCTGGAAAAATGGCTTGACAACTAAGCAGCTACAAGTCGTCAAAATTAGTTAATCTCAATTGTCCACCACGACAGTTTAGTCCTCACTAACGAGTGGGGACTTTTTATATAAGGTAATAGGCTAATTTAGAAGAACCCGATCTATTTATTGACGAGTTTGTGAATTTATAGGATAAAATCCTTGTAACTTGCCAAAGTCGCCTGTGCGATAGTCCGACTAGTTTGATGTAGGTATTGCTTCACAAAGTAATACCCAAGTTTATACCCCGCCCAGCGCGGCAAAATATCATCGCCGGTGAAAAATATTTTGGTATAATCGTAAACCTTGTCTTCAAAATTGCCTTGTAGTGCGGCAATTATCTTGTCAATTTCAGCTTGAGAAGTTTTCTGCATTTCTCTCAAGAAAAATTGTTGGTTTCGCCGTCCGAGTTTAATTATCGCTTCCTCTTCTAGCGCGACCGCCAAGCCCTCCAAAATCATCCCATCAAACATAGTTTCGGCATATTCAGGCAGTTTTTCCCAACGCAGCGAATGCGACATTTCGTGGCAAATCGTTTCGAAAATAAAATCCTCGCTAACCCCGTGCTGGCTTTTATCAACAGAAATCATAATCAAGCGCGAATGAAGAGTTTTACCAGCGATTCCGTCCTCGGCGATAGTTGACAGCATAAACGAAGGCGTAGTGATAATTACATCAACTTCGTAATCAAACTGTGCGAACTCGCTCGAAACAAAAGTCTCGGCTTGTTGCGCTGTATTTTTGAATATGGCAATTTCGGCATCGGTGAAAGTTTGGTTGGCGTTAGCGATGTGTAGGTGGAGTTTGCTCATGGTTTTACTATACTGCAATAACATAAGTATTACTATAGGGGCAACGCTATTTATTAAGTGCAATATTTAAATGGAAATCACTAAAATCTCAGCAGCGACCTTCGGCGGGTCGGGGTGCGAGCAACCAGCCGAGCAGGGCTTTGCCCTGATTTATCTTTCAATGCTGTGTCATAGCCTGGAAATAGGTTCGAGCAAACTCGTAAAAGTGAGCCAAATTTGAACATGTATGGAATATCACTCTTTTGGGCGATTTTTGTTTTTATATTAAATTTCAGAAACGGAATAAAATACTATTAAAAATATAAAGCAATAAGCCGATGCTGCGGCATGCTATAATTACACTAAGAATATTCACAAATTTAGCGACAAAAATAAACGGGGGATATTATGTCAAAGCTAAACGTAGACCAGAAAAGCATCTATGAGCTTTTATCGGATAGGAAAGCGGACTACATCATACCAGATTACCAGCGTCCATATGCATGGGACGAGGATAGCTGCCAAACTCTCTGGGATGATATATTTTCTTTCGCGATACCAGATAATGATGCTACAAAATTCGACACAAGCGATGAATATTTTCTTGGCTCAATTGTGACTTTTGAAAACGACAAGAAGCAGCAAGAAGTAATTGATGGCCAGCAACGTCTGACCACATTTATGCTTCTTCTCCGAGCTTTTTATGACCGCTTCACGAAAATGCAAGATCAAGATTCAAAAGACTTTTCCGAACGTATTGCCAGCTGTATATGGAAAACAAACGAAATGGGCAAACCAGATAAGGAGCACCTAAAAATAGACTCTGTTGTCGCCACAGACAAAGACAAAGACGAGTTCTTATCAATTCTAAAAACTGGCAATGTAACCAGCAGCCAGACTAGTCGCTACGCCAACAACTTCCGATTCTTCCTTAAAAAAGTTGACGATTTCATCAATGATTTTCCGAAATTTGCCGAAAAACTTCCTGCTCGCATCTTAAATAACTGCATTCTTATGCCAATCGAAGCCGAATCTCAAGATACCGCTCTTCGCATATTCTCAACGTTAAACGATAGAGGTCTCCCACTTTCAGATTCCGATATTTTTAAGGCTCAATTCTATCAATATTACAAACAGAAAAGTGAAGACGACAGAGATGAGTTTATTAAAGATTGGAAAAAACTCGAGGAAACATGTGAAAAAATCTTTCACCCAATCACTGGCACGCCAATGGACGATTTATTTACGAGATACATGTATTTCATTCGCGCCAAGCGAGACAACAATAAGTCCACCACGACCGAATCGCTCAGAAGATTTTATGAGCGTGATAAATATTCCGTACTTAAACAAGATGACACTTTTGAAAATCTTAAAGATCTTGCTCAATTCTGGGAAGATATTACCGATCAAAATCGTGAACGTTTCAGCGAAGAGGTTTTAAAGAAATTATTCATATTAAACTACGCGCCAAATAGCATGTGGAATTATTTCATATCTGTTTACTATTTAGCAAATCGCACCGAAGACGGAAAATTGGATGATGAAGATTTTAAGATGTTTCTCGATCGTACAATTGCATTCATATGGGGATACGCAATAATGCACCCAGGCGTGAACGCATTAAGAACGCCTATTTTTGCTGAGATGCTGAATATAGTTAATCTAAATGAAGTTACATTCTCAGACTTCAAATTTGACAAAGAACAGACACGCAGTACGATTCTTATTTATGATTTCAAGAACGGCAGACCAATCACCAAATCCATGCTGGCACTTCGTATGATGCTCGATGAAAAACAGCCATTACCAAAACTCTCTCAGCAGTTTGACATTGAGCATATCTATCCCCGAAAGCGACAGGAGAACGAAAAAGGATTAGTGAGCGATCGGCAAATTGACCTCCTTGGCAATAAATCTCTTTTAGAAAAACGAGTTAATATTCGCGCATCCGACTATAGATTCGAAGATAAAATTAAATATTACAATGGATTCGTCAATACTAAAGGACAACGTAAAGATAGTACTATCAATCTCGAGCTCAAAAATATAAGTAATGTTTATAAAAAATTCGGAGAAAAAGAAATTGCCGAGAGGACCAATTTGTTTATTGACGATTTTATGAATTTACTAGATAAAAATGGCTTAATTGCTTAAAAATAAAAATTGCCCAAAAGGGCGAGGATCTACGTTTAATTTAACTTGGCTGGGACGGCAGGATTCGAACCTGCGAATGCTGGGACCAAAACCCAGTGCCTTACCACTTGGCGACGTCCCAATATAGCCAGGACCATGATGATTATAACACGCTGGCCATAAAAAATCCACAAGTCCTGGTATAATACACTCTAATGGGAAAACAAATTTTTGAGACTTTAAGATTAGAAAAAATCGTTGGCGGCGGCCAGACGCTTGGTACTCTAGGCGATGGACGCAAGGCGTTTGTTTGGGGTGGACTACCTGGCGAGTTGGTAAATATTCGTATAACTAAGAAAAAATCACACTTCGTCGAAGGCGTGGTGACAGAAATTCTTGAAAAAAGTCCAGAGCGAATTGTACCGCGAGATGAAGATAGCTATCTCAGCACTAGCCCTTGGCAGATCATGCAGCTCTCCAGCGAGCGGACGTATAAAGCTAATTTAATCGAAGAAGCTTTCCGACTTCATAATGTTACGCTACCAGGGGAAATTAACGTCTTTACCGACGGTGTAGAATTTAATTATCGCAATAAGGTCGAGTTTAGCTGGTTTGGAGACTTGATAGATGGCGGTACAACCGAAACTTTAGATTTGTCATTTTTCAAGCGAGGCAGTAAGGGGAAAGTCATCGTTGAAGGCACCAGCCTAGCTCATCCAAACATCAACAAATTGGCAATTGAAATTCGTAACCTCCTGCGAACCAAACCAATCACCGCCCGCCAATTAAAAACCCTCTTGATCCGCACAGACCAACAAGGAAACACCGTCTGGCAATTATATGTAAAAGACCGACTCGCAGACCTCATTTCCAGAGAAGAAGCAGCTCAGCTGTCAGCCAAAGGTAGTGAGATAATCTATTCTGACCCGAAAAGTCCTGCCAGCCGAGTCACTGAGCGCTTGGTAAAATTTGGCGACACAACACTAACCGACACAATTTTGGGCGTCACCTTTAATTATGCCTGTGAAGGATTTTTCCAGGTCAATATTCCAGTTTATGAGAAAGCTCTAAGAGACATGCGCGACTGGATAGACCATGAGAATAATTTACCAACCCTCGACCTTTACTCTGGAGTTGGCGCAATCGGGCTGACAATTGGCGGCGATGATATTACACTGGTCGAAATCAACGAACATGCCGTTTCGGAAATGCAAAGAAACATCACCAAATTAAACCGAGCAAACGCCAAGGTCATTTTAGCGCCAAGCGAAAAATCTCTGGAATATATAACGGGCGAACAAATCGTCATCGTTGACCCGCCGCGCGCTGGACTGCACGCAGATGTTGTTCGGAGACTACTGGAAACTGAGCCGCCTCGAATTATTTACCTGAGCTGCAATCCAGTCACACAGGCGCGAGATATCAGTCTACTTCAGGAAAAATACAAAATCGTGCATCATCAAGGCTACAATTTCTTCCCGAGGACGCCGCATATTGAACATCTGGTGATACTTGATAGAAAAGTAAATTAACAATACATAACATTGACAAAATGTAAAATATTTGTTATATTAATAACATGTTTTATAACAATCCAACCACAGGAGAACGTTCGGGATATATAAATCCAGAAATTGAAACTCCAGAGACACCAGGAGAAGTGACAGTCAGAGCCTTGGCTCTAGAAGCTATATTAAATAGTTTACCCGAGAGAAGTGGAAATTCTTCGTCCGACACGTCGAGCGATAAATAGTTGAGTCAGAGTCGCGAGAATAATCACGCCAATCGCTGGCCACATGATAAATAAATTAGGCACCGTAAAGTCGAAGAAATCTCTCAAGAAACCAAAGCCGAAGCTACCTGCCGCCACAACAACCACTGACAACAAGTATAATAGCCGGGCACGTTTGGCGGCTTTATCGATAGTGACATCCAGCATGATTCCCACCAAAAATACCAAATATACACCAAAGAACGTTGCCGTCAACACCGTCATAGTTGCAACTTCAGCGGCGTGACCAGGGAAGACTACGGACATAATCCAATAGGTAAAGGCTACCGTTAAGCCAGTTAGTAGTGCAATCGGCAATACCGCCAGCAATGTATCACGCCAAAAATGCTTAGGATTTATGCGATGTTTCGGAACGGGCGGGAAAAGCGTCCACATAAGCGTCGGCATAGTCACCAGAAAAATATTCATAAACGTAATATGTCGCGGCGAATATGGATAGTTCATGTCAATTAAAATAGTTGCAATTAAAAGTGTTACGCCATAAATAATTTTATGGAAAAATAGGATAGCGATTACTTCAATCGCCTGCATAATTTGATTGCCCAGCTTCATTCCTATAGGTAGAGAAGTGAAGGAATTATTAAGCAAAATAATATCAGAGACCCGCCGTGAGGCCGGAGCGCCAGCATACATCGCCACGCCGAGGTCTGCCTTTTTTAGCGCCAGCGCGTCATTAACGCCATCACCGACCATGCCGGTAAATTTGCCTGATTGTTGAAACCTGGCAATTAAACGCTCTTTCTGATCAGGCAAAACACGGGCAAAAATCGTATAATTATCAGCAGCTTCACTAAATTCATCGTCGCCCAGCTTCGCTAAATCAGCCCCTAAAATCACTTTTTCTGGATGCTTAATGCCAGCTTCACGCGCAATATGTTGAACTGTACGCGGATTGTCACCAGAAATCACCCGAATTGTTACACCTTGTCGCTGTAAAAAATCCACTGTCTCAACCACACCATGACGCAGAGAATTACGTAAAATCACCGCGCCAATAGCCATGCCAGAGCCCTCTTTTAAATCTTTTATCTTGGTTTTTTCGTCCGCAAATTCCGCCAGCATCAATACGCGCAGACCTTTATCCGCCCAATCGTTCAATTTCTTTCGGGTCTCCTTATCAATAGGCGCCAACTTCGACACAAACTCCGGCGCACCCATTATTAAGGTTCGCATCCTGCCGTTGACCCTAGCTCTCACGCCCGCCATTTTACGCGAAGACGAAAACGCCATAACATCAACTATTTCAGTATCCTTTGGCGGAGCAGCTTCTGCTAGAATAGCACGGCCAGTAATATTCCCGCCACTAGTTTCATGGGCAATCAAAGCCGCAAAGCTAGCCACATCCGAGCTCGAAAAATCATCTCCAAATGACGCAACCTTTTCCAGTGACACTTCATCGCTGGTCAGAGTACCAGTCTTATCCACCGCCAGCAAATTCAGTAGTGCCATCGCCTCAATTGCTGACAACTTCTGCGGCAAGACTTTTGCTTGAGCTAGCCGTAATGAGCCAAACGCCAGCAGTAATGAGCTTGCCAATAATAACCCCTCCGGCACAACCGTAACCGCCGCTGAAGTAATTGTCTTTAAAATAATAACCACATTATCGCCGGAGAAATAATAGACTATAGCAATTAACAACGATAAGATAATTGCGCCATATGTCAAGAAATAGATTGCTCGCCAAATCGCTAGCTGCAGAGGTGTTAATTCTGGTTTATACCGCTTCAAAACTTGGCTAATAGCGCCAGCCTTCGTGTCGTCACCAATAGCAATCACTCGCGCCATACCTTCACCAGCCAAAACAGTTGTCGCCGCTAATACAACATCACCATTCTTCTTTTCAATCGAAGCCGACTCTCCAGTCAGCATACTCTCATTCAATTCCAGGCCTTTTGACTCAATAACTTTCGCGTCAGCCGGCAGCTCATCGCCAGCCTGAATAATAATTTCATCGTCAACCTTAAGATCGTCATAGCCCACTTCAACAACATTTCCGTCTCTTAATAATCGAGCTTTTGGGGCGCTCATTAGTTCCAACTGACGCAAAACTCGCTTAGCCCTAAGTTCTTGGACAATACCAATTGTCGAGTTTACGACAATCACCACGGAGATAAACCAAGCATCGCGATACTCACGCACATACACCAGCGCACCAGCCAATAGAAAAATAACCACGACAATAGGAGATAGCAAGTTTCGCTTAATGATATCCAGATAGTCACGCATTAGCTTGTCTGTATCCTTCTGTAGCGAAAGCGTGCACCCACTCTCCAATTGCCATATGCATCAGAATCAAATTGATATATTTCACCATTTTTTACTTCAGAAATGAGCACCAGAGCAGGGTTATATGGCGCCAAAGTTTTATAAAAATGCAAATCTTCATCAGTTACATGCTTGCGCCCAGGAAAAACCTCACGAAATTTCTGCTTACCAATATCCGTAAAATATCGCGGCTGCCCCTTCGGCGGTAAAAATAGCTCCGCTCGCATACCCATTCGTGAAATTATCTTTTTAACATCAGATAAGATTAACGGCGAGGTCGCTTCCAGATACAGCATCAACTGTTTTTTATTAGTTAAAAAAACTGAGACTTTGGCGGTACGACTAACATCAGCATGCCATAAAATAATCGATTGGATATCGACAGTAAAACCAAATTTTTCCTTGGCGATTCGTTCTAGTGCCAGCTCGTCATATGTCGCTTGGTTCATAGATAATATTTTACCATTTTTTCATGAGGTGCGCGAGGTGATAATGTTATTAAAAATAGAACTTATCAACATGATAAAATAAGGCTATGGATTTCAATACTCGCTACGCAAAGTTAAATGATAATCAGCGCCAAGCTGTTGATTATATCCACGGCTCACTTCTGGTGATTGCTGGACCAGGAACGGGTAAAACCGAGCTGCTGAGCATGCGCACTGCTCAAATCCTTAGACAAACCGACACTTTACCGAATAGTATTTTATGCTTGACCTTTACTGAAAGTGGCGCCACCAACATGCGCCAGCGCCTTCGTCAGATTATTGGCGAGGATGCATATAAAATTGCCATTCATACATTCCATAGCTTTGGCACAGAAATTATCAATCAACATCGAGAATATTTTTTCCGTGGCGCCGACGCCCAGCCTGTTGACGAGTTAACACAGTACCAAATTATCTCTGGAATTCTTGAAAATCTTGATTGGCGAAATCCATTAACTGTGAAAAATAGCGGGGAATTTGTTTATATCAAAGAACTAATTCGAGTTATTTCCGAATTCAAGCAAAGCGGCTTAACTCCAGCAGAACTAAAGACAATTATTGCGGATAATCAGCGCATTATAGATGAAATTGCGCCAGACATTCAGCAGATTTTTGCCACCAAAATATCTAAAAAAACCATAGAATTATTTGCGCCAATGGCTGAAAAAATCGCCGAGTCAATTGATAAAAATCGCGAAAAAGAAAATTCTAATTTACCATCTTCCATCACTCCATACGCCAATGTTTTAGCGCTTAGCATCGCGCATGCTGCTCAAGAGACAATTGACACCAACTCCACTAAGCCACTGACTGCCTGGAAAAATAAATGGTGCGAGAAAAATGCTAAAGGCGAATTTATCCTGAAAGACTCGGCAGCCGCCGATAAATTATCCGCTGTCGTTGATGTTTATGAAAAGTATATAGAAACCCTAGATGATCGCTCACTGTTTGATTATGACGACATGATTCTATCAGTTATTCAAGCCTGCGAAAAACACCCCGAGCTGCGCGCCAACCTCCAAGAGAAATTTCAATTCATCATGGTCGATGAATTCCAGGACACCAACTTAGCACAACTACGTTTGCTATTTAATTTAACTAGCGACAACGACGACAATCCAAATATCATGGCCGTCGGTGATGATGATCAAGCGATTTTCAGTTTCCAAGGTGCGGACGTGGGCAATATCCAGCGTTTCCGCCAACATTATCACAATCCAAAAATTATCGTTCTAACCGATAACTATCGCTCAGCTGAAAATATTTTAACGTCAGCACGACAAGTAATCACCCAAGGTTCAGATCGACTAGAAAATACCATTGACGGACTGTCCAAGCAGCTGACAGCGCACGCAGACAGCCAAGGATCGCGTGTTGAAATCCAAGAGTTCTCTTCTGCCAGCGAAGAGCGAGCGGGAGTGGCTAGGCAAATTGCCGAGCTAATAAAAAGCGGCGAAAAACCAGAAAATATCACAGTCATTGCACGCCACCACAAAGAATTAATCGAGATGCTTCCGTATCTTTATAGAGAAAATATTGCGGTTAATTACGAGCGACACGACGACATTTTAGAACAAGACATTATCCAGATTTTAGATAAGCTAGCGCGAGTCATCGTGGCAATTCACCAAAATGAGTTAAGCCTAGCCAATAGCCTCCTTCCAGAGATTATCGCTCATCCAGCGTTCGGTTTTTCAACGTCAGACATCTGGAAATTGAGCCTTCACGCTTACAAAAATCGCCAATTATGGCTGGAAAGTCTGCTGGCAAATAGCACATTTAAGGAATTTGGCGAGTGGCTACTAGACCGCGCTAAGGATGTACCAAATCTACCACTAGAAGAGCAGCTGGATAATCTATTGGGGCTGACCATCGATAGTGAAGATGACAATCCTTCAATTATTTCTATCGCCAACTTTTATTTCCCACCGGAAAAGCTAGAGAAAAACCCCGATACATATTTAACGACCTTAGAAAGTTTGCGCACTCTACGCCAAAAACTCCGCGACCGAATTACCGATAAAAATCCAACCTTGGAAGATTTTCTGGAGTTTATAGATCTTCACATATCAACCAAAACCCGCCTAACACAAATCCGACCGCACGCCAGCTCAATACGTGGCGCCATTAACTTAATGACCGCCCACAAGTCCAAAGGGCTAGAATTTCCACACGTCTTTGTTGTCGGGGCAATTGACAGTGCTTGGGGAGAGAAGGTTCGTACACGTAGTCGACTAATCCGCTATCCCGCAAATCTCCAACTTCAGCCAGCTGGAGCCACCTACGATGAGCGACTTCGTCTGTTCTTCGTGGCGATGACACGCGCCAAAAATACCTTGACGATGACTTACTCGCAGACCAACGATTCCGGCAGCGACACAATAATTGCCAGCTTCCTCACTAATCACACGCCAACCATTATTCCCACCATCGAAAATCCGACAGAACAGATTGAAATTGCCGAAACCGACTGGACGACGCGACTAACTTCGCCGATTGTTCCGGAATTAAAGGATTTATTGGCGCCAGCACTGGAAATATACAAACTTTCTGCAACGCATTTGAACAACTTCCTCGACGTTTCACGTGGCGGACCGCAAAATTTCTTATTGAACAATTTACTTCATTTTCCATCCGCCAAAAATTCCGCCGCAGCTTACGGAACTGCAATTCACAGTAGCCTTCAGCAAGCACATTGCTTATTCAGCGCCGATCATCAATTGCCAAGCACCGAACAAATCCTCCAATTTTTCCAAAAATCCCTCGAGAGCCAACATTTGTCAGCGGACGATTTTCAATTGTATTTAGACAAAGGGAAGTCGGCTTTGGCTGCGTTCTTAAACGCCAAATCTTCAGATTTTCACAACACGGACTTGGCGGAATTAGACTTTTCAAACCAAGGCGTAATTATAGATAGCGCCAGATTGACCGGTAAGCTTGACGTTGTCGACATCGACAAGCAAAATAAAACCATCTTCGTAACGGATTATAAAACTGGTAAGCCAGCGCATTCCTGGAAAGGTTCGGCTGATTACGAGAAAATCAAACTTCATAAATATCGTCAGCAATTAATGTTCTATCAGCTGCTGGTCGAGCATTCGCGCGATTACGGCAATTTCACGTTTACCGGCGGGAGACTACAATTTGTCGAGCCAGACATGAAGACCGGTGATATTCTTAGCTTGGAAGATACATTCTCCAGCGAAGAATTATCCGAATTCGCGAAACTCGTAAATATCATTTGGCAAAAAATAACCACGCTTGATATGCCAGACATTTCTGGGTATTCGCCAGATTATAAGGGGATGCTACAATTCGAAAACGATCTACTAACAGGGGAGATATAAAAAATTATTCTAGTATATTGTTGCATTTTTTTATAGTTAGTGTTATTATAATAAACGCTTTTGTTGGTAGAGCTGATTCTATATCGTGCTCTCCAAGAGCACAGATGAGGTCAGCTCTTTTCTTTTAGGAAAGAGGTGAAGGTGGTGTTTTTTGAAGACCGCTCTCGAGAAGCATACCGTAAGGCTGCTGAAGCCGTCCAGAATGGAACGGCAGACAATGCCCAGAAGGCCATGAATGACCGAGCTGCCAAGTATGTCGGCAAGATGGGCGACGATGCTCGAGCTGCCCAGAGGGGAGAGCTCAAGTCTTCTAACTAGATTTTGAGCCACCCTAACTGACGGTCGCAGATCTTAATCTACGAAAAAGCTAACTTAGTGTTAGTAAAAGAGCGTCCGTCCGCCCCTGGGAAGATTCCCCAGCCGGTAATCCGGAAAAGAATCAAAGGACGTGTGACCCGCGAGGTCCCTCTCTCTCGTACGAGAGAGAGGATGAGGGTTCGACTCCCTCCATGTCCGCCATCCGGCAATTAAAAAACCTAACGTTGTCGAGCGCCTCAACGGCAGCGTTCAGGTTCATCAATATTTCCCGCTAGACAATGACGTCTAGCAACGTGAGCCGGCACGTGGAAGTATTGATGTTTTCCAACTTTCGGGTTCGCGAGATTCACTCGTAGAGTCATCCTCAACGCAGAGGACGATTCCGAGCAGAACCGCTCGAGCCCGCCACCCCCTCATTCTCAAAGGCGAGAGTGAGGGGTTTTCTCCTTTTTGTGATAAAATAACAGAGATGATATCGTTTTGGAATAATTTACCACAGCCATTTTTCATATTGGCACCTATGGAAGCCGTCACCGACGTCGTGTTTCGTCATGTCGTGAAAAGGGCAGGCGCACCTGACGTGTTTTTCACCGAGTTTGCCAATGCCACGGGCTGGGTGCACGCCGGCGACAAGGCCATCGCCGGGCGGCTCATCAAAACCGACGATGAGCATCCGCTAGTCGCCCAGATATGGGGCGGTGAGCCAGGCGATATGGAGCAATTTGCTGGCTATTGTGCCAAACTCGGCTTCGACGGCATCGACATCAACATGGGCTGTCCCGCCAAATCCGCCATCAAAAGCGGGGGAGCAGCGCTGATCCGCCGACCCGACGTAGCAGTTGCCGCCATTGCCGCCGCTAAAACTGCTGGGCTGCCAGTTAGTGTGAAAACACGGCTGGGCTATACGTATGTTGACGAATGGCGCGAGTGGCTGACGATTATCTTACAGCAAGATATAGCCAACCTGACCATCCATCTGCGCACCAAAAAGGAGATGAGCAAAGTCCCGGCACATTACGAACTCATCGACGACATCATCAAGCTACGTGATGAAATCGCTCCGCAAACTTTACTGACCATCAACGGCGACATCCGCGACCGCGCTCACGGCGAAGAACTATTCGCAGCCCACCCAGGCCTCAACGGTATCATGATCGGGCGGGGTATTTTCAGTAATCCGTTTTGCTTTCGGAAAGGCGGAGTGTCTTCGGAGATCAAGGATAAGCGGGTGATAATCGGTGGGGCAGCACTCACTTCTGAACAAATCTCTGATTTTTCAGAAGAAGGGGCGTACCGACTAGCAGGACCCGCGTCTAGCGACCTACGTGCCGTCGCAGACGGCGACGACGGGAGCGGCAATACTAAATCAGAGCTTATACGCCTACTGCACTACCATCTCGACCTATTCGACCACTACCAACCAACCCTCGGTCGCCCATACGAAACCCTCAAACGCTTCTTCAAAATCTACGTCTGCGACTTCGATGGCGCCAAAGAGCTGCGCGACCAGCTGATGCACACCAAGACGACCGACGAGGTGCGATCAATACTTGCACACAACGATCGTCCATATTATACTTATTGACATGACAACAAAAAAACAAAAACTACAAAAACAACAGGCCATAGACACATGGATTGTCATAGCATTATGGGCAAGTGCTATCTGGTTCTCGCTCGCACGCGGATTCATTACTGGCATCGGCGGTTGGGTACTAGCACTACTTGGCCCGTGGGCGCTTATCGTTAGCTGTATCTGTCTTGCAATCATCTCCCGACAAGTGAAAAAACGCCATGCATCAAAAGACTATCTCACCACAATAGTACGTGTTTCCTTTATCGTCATGTCAATCTCATTATTTATCTGCGGCCTTGCAATGCCTGATTTTAGCGACATGGAGACCTTTTCAACATTATCCGTGTATACAAATAACGCTATTTCATTTGAAACATCAAAAACTATCGCCATTATCTCAGGGTTTGTAGTGGTTCTGTCTCTATTCGTGGCTGTTACTTTTGGTATCGCTGAAGACAGAGAAGAGACGACGGAAGACGTCACTATTTAGGTTAGTATTAATTAGAGTCTTAGTACTATACGCAAATTGCTTGAAAAGATATGATTATTATGATATAATTACGATATGGAAAAGTTTTCGGTATCTACCATAAATCCAGACGTCGCAGAACTACCTAGTATTATGTATCGTCTTGATAGCTTACCGATGGGGCATATAGCTCTGTGTTCACACAAAATAGACTCAACGATAGCATCTCTTCCTACGACTGTGACCACAAAGGAAAATGACACATACAGAACAGGGCGCGAAGACAGCATGCATGATGTACGTTTTGCAGATATGCATATCAGTGGCAATACCTTATTGTCACGCCTCCCAGTAGCCCTTAAACCTTATCCTGAAAAATTTTCTATACTAGCAGGCAGAGATTATGCAACAAGCGTAAGGCTAAATAAATTGAGCGAGGATAGACAAATAACCTTTGCATATGCTGGATTTATGCGAGACAAAGAAGGGACATTGCACACAATCACTCGTTTTGAAGAGGGCGTTACAAGCTGCGACAACCTTATATTTAATCCTGAGAGAACAGAACAAGAGGTCTATCTGGCGCTTGTAACAGCAGCAGAAAGCTTATTATTCTTACATGGCGAAGCGGGTATGACTCATGGTGATTTCCTACCACGAAACACAGCCTATGATCCAAGTCTACAATTTAGGATAATCGACACGACAACAGCAAGGGATTCTACAAACCCTGACGATTATCTTGATGACATACAAAGGTATATCGCAGGTCTACGTGATCCAAATGTTCACGAAGAGTTCTCCATACCAAATGAATTCATAAATGGAATATTCCTCGATACATATCAAAAAACAGCAAGAGGAACACTACCAACCGAAATACGAAATATTATACTCGGTAAAGTAAGTCAACTGATGATTGCTCTCGACAAAGTTTAGCGCCGTCGCTTGCGTCGATGCAAGTCCGCCACCTTCAACCGCACCATATGACGGTCAATGAGCTGCTTGGCTTTCTCGCGCTCGACTTGGTCGCCGGCTTCGTCGCGGGCTTTGATAGCGCGCTCCAATGCTGCCTGTGTTTCTGCCTCAATGATGTCGTCGCCGTGGTCGGCCTCGTCCACCAGGATTTGTACCGATGAATAATCAATTTTTACCACGCCGCCGGAGATCGCGAAATACTCTAATTGGCTGTCCAGATCTTCTTTATGGCGGCGCACAGTGATGACGCCGTCCCGCGCAATCGTCACTAGCGGCTCATGACTCGGAAAGACAGATATTTCGCCGTCAATGGTTGGAATTGACAGTGAATAAACCTCTTCGTCAACCTTCGTGCCAACAAGTGTAACTAATGACAATTTCATGGCTATTTGGCTTTCTCTTCAGAATGTTTTTTAGACTTAGCAGTTTCCGATTCAGCATCACGCGCTACTTGATCGGCCAATGTGCCCTGCACCATGTAGAACCAGCTTTCTGGCTTGTCATCGTATTTACCAGCCAAGATGTCAGATGCGTCACGAATGGTGTCTTCCAGCTTGACGTACACGCCAGGGTTACCAGTAAACTTCTCAGCCACGTGGAATGGCTGGGCTAGGAAGCGCTGGATGCGGCGAGCCCGAGCAACGATTTGCTTCTGGTCGTCCGACAATTCTTCCATACCAAGGATGGCGATGATGTCCTGCAATTCTTTGTACTGCTGCAGCACTCGCTGCACTTCGCGTGCCACGCGGTAGTGTTCCTCACCGACGATTTCTGGGTCGAGCGAATTAGAGCTGGAATCCAACACGTCAACGGCAGGGTAAATACCAATTTCCGTCAAAGCACGGTTCATCACGATGGTCGCATCCAAGTGAGCGAAGGTCGTGGCTGGCGCTGGGTCGGTCAAGTCGTCAGCTGGCACGTAGACTGCCTGAACAGAGGTGATCGAACCCTTTTTCGTCGAAGTAATGCGCTCCTGGAGAGCACCCATTTCTTGCTGCAAGTTCGGCTGATAGCCCACAGCGCTTGGCAAACGACCAAGCAATGCCGATACCTCGGCACCAGCCTGCGTGTAGCGGTAAATATTGTCGATAAACAGCAGCACGTCCTTACCTTCGTCACGGAATGCTTCAGCCATCGCCAGACCCGAGAGTGCCACACGCAGACGTGCTCCAGGTGGCTCGTTCATCTGACCAAAAACCAGCGAAGTCTTGTCCAACACACCAGCTTCTTCCATTTCGTAGTACAAGTCATTGCCTTCGCGAGTACGTTCACCAACGCCAGCAAACACTGAGTTACCAGAATGGAACTTGGCAATGTTGTTGATCAACTCGGTGATCAGGACAGTTTTACCGACACCAGCACCGGCGAACAGACCAGCTTTACCACCTTTGGCTAGCGGCGCGATCAGGTCGACAACCTTAATTCCAGTTTCCAAAATCTCCGTCTTGTTCGACTGCTCGCTCAGATCCGGAGCAGGGCGGTGAATTGGCGCTAGTTTACCCTTTGGTTGTGGTTTCTCGTCAATCGCTTCACCGACCACGTTGAACATGCGCCCCTGAGTCTCGGCACCCACTGGCACAGAAATCGGCGCACCAGTCGCCACCACTTCCGCACCGCGAGCCAAGCCATCAGTCGACGACAGAGCAATCGTTCGCACTGTGTGCTCGTCGAGGTGCTGCGCCACTTCCAGCACCAACGTCTCTCTACCATTCTTAACATGTAACGCGTCATAAATTGCCGGCAATTTAACGTCCCGTGGAAACTCCACATCGACCACCACGCCAACGATTTGAATAATTTTTCCTAAGTCTTTTGCCATCTTGTTCTCCTTTATCATTGTTCCATCGCCTCCACGCCACCAGAAATTTCTGCCAATTCCTGGGTAATCGCACCCTGACGAGCCTTGTTCATCGCCAAAGTCAGATCGTCCACCAGGTCAGACGCGTTATCCGTCGCATTTTTCATCGCCATCATCCGCATAGAATGTTCACTAGCACGAGCATCCAGCAGTGCCTGTAATAATCGCGCGCCCGTTAAACGATTCGCCACAGCGTCCAGCACCTCTGGGATACTTGGCTCGTACTTGGCATCAGAAACTGTGTTAGAAACTTCACTCGGGTCAATCAACGTCTTCGTACCAGCTGGCAACAAGCGCGATAACTCTGCCGTCTGCACCATACTATTGACAAATCGCGTGTACACCAACGTTACTGCGTCAACTTCACCATTCTCAAACATGCTAGTTGCAGTGTTTAAAATAGTATGAAAGGTCAATCCTGACGGCTGATCCGGTAAATCATCATAGTTACCGATAATCTTCGTATCCTTCAAGCGCGAGGCAAACTGCGAAGCCCGACGTCCAATTGTCAAGGTGAGATTCTCGATGCCGCGCTCATCATCACGCTTCAGCAGCTCCAGATATTTCTTCAAGACGTTGGTGTTGTACGCACCCGCCAGGCCTTTATCGCTGGCGATGACGATTATCAAACGCTTAGTAATTTTGCGGCGCTTAAACAGCGGGTGATTATCCGTCGCACCTTGGCTGGCCAGGTAGCTCAGCAGCTCCTCGGCCGCCATGGTGTAGGGAGCCGAGGCCTTGTCCGCCTCTTGCGAACGACGCATTTTGCTGGCCGCCACCAATTGCATCGCCTTGGTGATCTGCTTGGTCGAATCCACCGAGCGAATGCGATTTTTCAGCGCACGAGTACTCGGCATGGATTACTCCTCAAATCCTTTCGCTGCCATCTGCGTTGCCTCGTCAATCAGCTTCATTTGCTCGTCGGTTGGCTTGGCGCCCTTGTTTAGTTCACGCATTGCGTCTTTGTTATTTTTCCAAAGTTGTGTCAGCAGGGCAGCTTGCGCTTCCTTGATCTTAGCAACTGGCACATTGTCAAAGGCACCGCTGGTCACCGCATGGATGCTGACAAATTGTTCCCAAACGCTCATCGGCTGGTACTGCTGCTGCTTGAGAAGCTCAGTCAAGCGCTGACCGCGGTCAATTTGTGCCTTGGTCGCATCATCCAGATCCGAGCCAAACTGAGCAAATGATGCCAACTCACGGAACTGCGAAAGACCGAGCTTCAGGTTACCGCCAACTGATTTAACTGCCTTGGTCTGAGCAGCACCACCGACACGGGAAACTGATAGACCGGCAGAGATAGCTGGACGAATACCTTGGTAGAATAGATCGGTTTCTAGGAAAATCTGACCGTCGGTGATGGAGATCACGTTGGTTGGAATGTAGGCCGAGATGTCGCCAGCCTGCGTCTCGATGATCGGCAGGGCAGTCAGTGAACCAGCGCCCAATTCGTCTGACAACTTGGCTGAACGCTCCAGCAGGCGAGAGTGCAGGTAAAACACATCGCCAGGATAGGCCTCGCGTCCCGGTGGGCGGCGCAGCAGCAATGACATCTGGCGGTAGGCCACGGCGTGCTTAGTCAAATCGTCATAAATCATCAGCGCGTGGCCGCCGTTGTCGCGGAAATATTCACCCATGGCCGTACCAGCATATGGCGCCAAGTACAAGAGGGAAGCCGCATCCGACGGGCTAGTCGCCACCACGATGGTTTGCTCCATCACGCCTTCTTCTTTCAGGCGGTCAACCAACCTGGCAATCTTTGATAATTTCTGTCCAATCGCCACGTAGACGTTAACCACGCCGGTCTTTTGCCGTGCCTGGTTGATCATAGTGTCGATAGCAATGGCAGTCTTTCCCGTCTGGCGGTCGCCGATGATCAGCTCGCGCTGCCCGCGACCGATTGGGAACATGGCGTCAATTGACATGATACCGGTCATCAGCGGCTCATGGACAGATTTACGCCCCATCACGCCGATAGCTGGCCTTTCAATCAAACCACGCTGTTTCGTCTTGATAGCTGGTCCGCCATCTAGCGGCCGACCGAGCGGGTCAACCACGCGGCCGAGCAGCTCCTCGCCAACTGGCACGTCCAGCACCGCACCCTTGCGGCGAACGCTGGCGCCAGCCTTGACTTTTTCTTCACCGCCGAGGATCACCGCACCAATTTCATCTTCCATCAAGTTCAGCGCAAACGCTTCCACTGTGCCGCCATCAGTTTCAATTTCTAATACTTCGCTGTAGCCAGCTTTACTGAGGCCATGCACCCATGCCACGCCGTCGCCGACGCGGATGACGACACCAGCATCCTCTAGTCCTTCCGTCGCCTCCAGCTGCGCGATTTTTTCCCGCAGGCTTTTGGCTAGTTCTGTCACATCAATCTTGCTCATTTTTCCTCCTAGATTTTCTTCGCCCGCAAGTCGTTTAGTTTCTTGGCAATTGTCGCGTCCAGCGTTGCGGTTGGTGTCCGTAGCTTGAAACCGCCGATGAGCGCCTGGTCAATTGATTCCTTCAGCGTCACCTTCGACTTATTATTATTGGCGCCCACTGCAGACATCAGGTATTTTTCTATCTCCCGCTTTGTATCAACATCAAGCTTTCTTGCGCTTTCAACTGACGCCACGATTTCACCATGCTCAGCCAATTCTACTTCGACATCCCTCACTAACAACTCAATCTCACGCTGGCGTTTTTCATAAACCAACAAACTAGCAATCTCTTCCATAATCGTATCATTGCCAGCCATAATCTGCTCAGCTGCGTATTTTGCCAACTTTCGCCTGGACACCAATCGCATCTATTCAGCCTCCTCTAGTGCGGTCGAGATTAACTTTGCATCCTTTTTAGAATCAATCTTCTCGTTTAAGACCTTACCAGCCGCCTCAGCTACCAATTCCAGAGTTGAATTATGCAATTCTTTCTTAGCGTTTTTAACTTCCTGGGCAATTGTATTATGAGCTTCTTTAATCAAGGCCTCCGACTTGGCGGTGGCTTTTTTAGCCGCTTCCTCAACAACCTCAGCTGCTTCTTCTCGGGCTGACGCTACGATATTACTAGCTTCAACTCGGGCTTTTCGCACCATTTCAGCCGTCATCTCTTCGGCTCTATCAGCATTTTCTTTGGCTGATTTTGCCGCCAAATCCGCCGCCCGCAAATCTTTCTCGCGTTTGATAAGCATCTCCATCATCGGCGGATAAACAAATTTACGCAGCACGAAAAGCAAAATCAGAAACGCTACCGTCTGAAGAGCCAGCAATGTCCAATCAATTCCTAGCGAACCAAGCAAATCGGCTTTCTCCGAAGCGCCAGAATTGGCAAATTGTGTTAATATTTTCTCCACAATTTACTCCCGAAACTACATAACTTTGCCGACGATTGCCGCCACGAAACCGATAATAGCAATCGCGTCGATGAAAGAGATACCCAAAATCATCATTGTGCGTAGGTCGTTGATTTTTTCTGGGTTACGACCAGCGGCGTTCATAGCGGCTGCGCCAACGATTGCAGCGCCGATTGCCGCAAATGCAGCTGGGATTGCGTAGGTAAGTGCAAATGATAATGCTTCCATTTTTAATATTCTCCTTTAATTAATTGTTAACTAATTTAATCACTTTCTGACGCCACTAATTTCTTAGCTTCAACAGAGGAGTGAACATCATCAAGTGGCTCGTGTGAATCGTGGTGAGCCAGCCCCAGGGAAATAAACACCGTTGACAACATAAAGAAAATGTACGCCTGAATGCCGCCGATAAACAACTCGAAGAAATAGAAAGGCTGCAGTGCTGCTGGTGACATGAATTGCGTCATATAGGCAATGATAGCCAAGAGAATTTCGCCAGCCAAAACGTTACCAAACAAGCGAAAACTCAGACCTAGCATTCGCGAAAACTCTGCCACCAACTCCAAAATACCAACGAACGCCATAATTGGATCGCGTAGTGGATTAACAAAATATCGCCCCATATTCCCCTTAAAACCTAAATATTTAAAGGCATAAACTTGTGCTGCAACAATTGTCACAATTGCTAGCCCAAACGTCATATTAAGATCCGCTACACCGCCGCGGAACAGGGGAGTGTGATGCTCGCCGATGGTAATTGGACCAACAATCGGCAAAAGTCCCAGCCAGTACTGCGCAACAATAAAGAAGAACAGGGTAATACACAGCGGCGCCACTTTACGCGCCCACTTTTCGTCGGGGATAACCTGATGAACAGTATTATATAGTCCGTCAAAAGTCCACTGAGCCAACATGGTTGCGAAATTATGCTTCTTTTTCCCTAAAACTGCTGCTCGCGTGCGGAACATTAGCCACACTAACGCTACCAAACCTAAGATACCAACCAAATGTGAATTAGTTATTGATACGCCAGCTATATTAAAAACTTCGTCAACTTTTACCGAAATGTGCGGACCAGCACTTGCTATGTAGTTAATCATTTCTTCGACTCCTGTCGCTTAATCTTAGCAATTTGCAAAAATACCAGAACAGCCGCAATAATCACGCCAATGACAATTCCCGTAAGCGTCAACTTAGGCTTTAGTCCAGTTCTACCATCCAGCCACAATCCCAACAAAGTTAAACCAACTGTCGGCAAAAACATCCGCCACGTCGTACCAATCATCGTCTTAGTCAAAAGCGTTGCCGCATTAAAATCGTCTGTTTTACTAGCAGAAGCATCAGTTTCCTTCATGATTACTTATCACTATATCAATCTGTTATACTATTTTGCAAGATGCCTCGGCGAAATTATCCAAAAAATAGTCAAAAATCACAGAAAACATCATTGATGTCAATTACTGGTCTGGCTAATTGTCAGAAAAAGCAACACTTCTCGACAGAAGTAAAAGCACGCCAAGCCGCGGACACCCAAGAACTAGTCAACCCAAATTTATCCATTGATGTATATCGCTGTGAATGGTGCAAAGGCTGGCACCTGACTTCTAAGAATTCTTAATAAGCGTAGCCAATATGCTATAATTGAGATTGTTAGTAAATAGGGGAATATATGAGCGAAGACACGACGAACAACCACCAAGACACAAAAGTTGTTGTATATAGCACCAGCTGGTGTGCGTTTTGCCACACGGAAATGGAATGGCTGAAAAAGTTGGGTATTGATTTTGTTTCTAAGGATATTGAGGCCGATCCTAGCGCTAAGGAAGAATTGCTAAATAAAAACGGTGGCAATTTCCAAGGCGTGCCGGTTACCGACATTAACGGGGAGTTAGTACTTGGCTTTGACCGACCAAAGCTGCAATATTTATTGCGCAAGAACGGCCTGTTGGCTGATTAAAAATACGTATTTGAATACGAATTATCCCGTCTGACAGTGGCGGGATTTTTATACTGCGCCGATTTGTACGACCTCACCGCCGATTTCTTGGCGGAAATAATTGTCGTGGCTAACGTACAGGATAGCGC
>ERZ773003.142-NODE-142-length-59063-cov-8.850766_pt1 | contig 59063 bp, 54 predicted proteins | sample MGYA00580668_ERZ773003 | MGnify/ENA primary metagenome ERZ773003 (study PRJEB29015, sample SAMEA2738002) | human oral metagenome | biome: human oral; feature: human-associated habitat; material: dental | place: China | collected 2126 ...
GACGATGTTGATGGCGTTCCAGTTGTTTTGGCCTTTGGCACGGGAGTAGTCAGTATAGATTGCCTTAATTGGGTATTCAGAAATGACCATACCTGCTTGTTTAGCACGCCAAATCATTTCTGAGCAAAATTCATAGCCAGTTGATTTCCAGTCAAGGTTGTCAATTGCCTTTCGCGAGTAAACTCGTAGACCGGACTGTGAATCAGTGACATTGATACCAAACAGAGCATAGGTGATGAAGCTGAGACCTTTATTTCCTAAAACCTTAGTCCTAGACATACCCTCACTGTTGATGAGTCGGCTGCCAATGAGTAAGTCGGTATCAGAGGTGTCGCTCTGCCTGATTCCCACTAGAACATCCTCTGGGTCGTGTTGCCCATCAGCATCCATGGTGGCAGCGATATCGTAGCCGTATTGTCGTGCGTAGGCAAGCCCAGTCAGGGTAGCGCCGCCAGCACCAGAGTTTAAGATGTGATCAATGACGATCGCACCACCTTTTTGTGCTTGCTTAAGTGTGTCGTCTTTTGATCCATCATTGACAAGCACAATATCAATAGCGTAGGATTTATGTGCCTTTGAAAAAACCTTCTTGGATTTCTTGATAACGTCCTGAATAACCGCGCCCTCATTGTAGGCAGGTATGATAACACAAACTCGTTTCATGCTAGCTATATTATAACAACCTTGTGAAATAGTTACTATATCCAGATTTTTTGAGTGGTTCAGCGAGTGTGTCAAGCTGTTCTCGGTTGATCCAGCCATTTTTAAAGGCAGTTTTTTCCGGACTACCGATGATGCGGCCAGTTCGTTTTTGGATGACACGAACGAAATCGGCGGCATCAGTTAGGCTATCGATAGTGCCGGTGTCAAGCCAAACATCGCCATTATCTAGAGTCTGGACTTGCAATTTACCGCGGCGCAGATATTCAGCATTGATGGAAGTGATTTCCAGCTCGCCTCGTGCTGAAGGCTGGACGTTTTTGGCGATCTCAATAACATCGTTATCATAAAAATATAACCCGACCACGGCGAAGTTTGACTTTGGCTCGGCTGGTTTTTCTTCGATGGAGATGGCTTGATTTTGCTCATCAAACTCGACAACACCATATCGTTCTGGGTCAGAAACTTTGTAAGCAAAAACCGTACCACCGTCAGGATTAGTACATTCTCGTAGTGACTCGTCCAGCCGCTCAACGATTGAGAAATCAACTTTTTCTAGAACATCACGGCGCAGCCAGCCGCAGCCGTTAGTGATGTCGGTTACAGAGTAGTAGCCGGTTGAGAATTTAGTTAGTAAAGTGATAAAGATATTGCCGAATTGGCGGTACTTTGGCATAGTTTTGAAAGCTTTGCGATGAAAGAAACGGCTAGCTTTGACGTAGTCTGCCGAATAGTTAATAAAATCATCCAGCATTGCTCTCAGGTATGACGAATCAAACTGATCATCGCCCGCTACAATGCCGATAGCGGTAGCTTTAGTGTTTTTCATGGCGTAGTCGTAGCCTGATATTAGAGCTCCGCCAACCCCTTGATTTATCTTGTTGTCTACTACTATAAGACGTGAATTGGTTTTTTAGCTTATTTAGTACTCCAATTGTATCGTCGGTGCTCGCATCGTTAACGGCGATAATATGATCAATAAATTCTGGTATTTTTTTTAATAGTCTGAGTGATCATTTTTTCTTCGTTATAGCATGGAATCACAACGGAAGTCTCTAATTTTCTGTACATACCCTAAATTGTATCATGGGTGTGTGAAATCATGAAATCGTGATATGATGACACAGAAGCTATGAAAAAACTTATACAGCAGCTGGTATTATTCGGCGTGGTGGGCGTGGTGACGCTTATAATTGATACTTCGGTAACGTATATGTTATATAATTTCGTCCATTTACAGGCTTTTTTAGCTAGTGGAATCGGATTTTTGTCGGGTTTTTTCTTTAATTTTCCGATGAATCGCAAAAAAGTTTTTCACCACAGCGAAGATGACCGGTTTTCGCTACATACGCAGATAATTCTGTATGCAGCACTGAGTATTTTTAATCTCATTGCCACCTCTGCTGCGGTTGCTGGATTAGTAGGTTTAAATCTGTTGAAAATTCAGTACGCAAAAATAATCGTCACGGCTATATTTGCAGTTTGGAACTTTTTGGTCTTCAGGTTGTTTATTTTTTCGAAGAAAAAAACCATCTGGCAGTGAACTTGAAATGAAGAAATAGCAACTCTGGGCGTTAGCTTAGATTTGCTATTTGCTGTTTTTGGTTGCGCGGTGGTATAATTTTGGTACGTATGGAGCTTTTAAGCAACTTTAAGCGCGCTGCTTTTGACAAGCGTAACCGACCATTTTTGTTTATTTTTGCGCTGTGCACGGCGGTGTTTTTTGTCATGTCCCTGAGAACTGTTTTTCGCGACGATGATATTTGGTTTGCTGCTAAAACAGTTGAATTTAACCTGTTTGACTGGATCGTGTACCGGTGGAATAGTTGGAGTAGCCGGGTTTTCCCGGAGATGATGCTTTGGCTGTTGGCGCCTCGACCATATAGCTGGCCGCTACTAAACACTGTCGCTTATATGATTGGTGCTGTTTATTTTTATAAATTCTATCACTTAATTCGCGCCGCAAAGAGTTGTCGGATGGACATAGCAGCGTTTGCGGCTAGCTGTGGATTTGTCTGGCTGCTGTCGCAGGGTGCGGCGACCGAATCAGTATTTTGGTTGACGGGTTCGGTAAATTACTTTTGGGTAGGAGTGTTGTTTTTAATCGCGGTTTATCTGCCTTGTGCTGTTTTTTTGCAGCGCAAAATTTCAACCGCGCAGGTGTTGGTGTCGGTTACAGCTAGTGCTATCGCTGTCTTGTCGCATGAACAATTTGGTTTCATTTTAGCATTGATTTATTTAGCAGTACTGATTTATTGTTTATGTCAAAAAAATCAGCCTAAAAAAGTTATTGTATATTTAGCCTCCGCGACGATTTTGCTGGGTACTGGAGTGCTGTGTATTGTTCGTGCATCTGGTAGTGTTTTGCGGATTCAGCAGGAGATTAATAATTGGCTGCCGGATATGCTAACAGTGCCTATTGCGATACGGGCTGAATCTTCCATTCGGTGGTTTATGGACAGCTTGATAAACCATACTGGGGCACTGCTGCTGATAATTTGGTGTTTGTTATGCGTGATACTTTGGCGGCAGCGTAAAATGATTTTGGCTATCTTTGCCGGCTGTTTTGCTGGTATATTTTTGTTAGCAAAAACTATCGGACTAGATGTAGAGTTTATGTTGCTATTGCGAGAACTTCACTTCGGCGGTATCGTCAATTTTCACGCCTCGTGGCGCTATGTTGGTGGATTTACGCAGTGGATTCCGGTGTTGTTTTGGTCATGTGCGCTAGTAATGACTGTCGCTGCAATTGCTACCGCTTTTGATGTAAAATCACGTCAAAAAGCGGCGATAGGCATTATGGGCTGTCTCTTAGCGGCTGTTGCGACGGCGATGTTATGGGCTTCGCCAACGATGTACGCTAGTGGATATCGAGTGGTGTATGTAGCGTCGCTACTGTTGATGCTGGTAGTTTTACTGCTAATTGGTAGGCTAGCGGAATTGAAGCCGTAGTTAAAACCCGGTGGAATAGATAGGAGTGTTCGCTACAGAGCGAGTAATTCCGGGTCGTCCGGGTCTTTACCGTCTAAAAGAGCCCTTAATCGTAAGTCGGCTTTGTAGGTTGCTGGTATTTCACCCAGTGCAGCAACAGGTTCTTTTTCGGGTAGCCAATCATGCCCTACGGGTATTATAGTCGGAATTTGCCGCGTAACATCATTATTCATAATTCGCATCGCTGCTTCTATAGCTGTTCTCCAGTGCGGAGTACTGACGCTGACGCTCATGGGCAACTCAAGGTCTGCTGGATTTTCGTTGAATACTCCTAATTCTATCAATTCTTTGTATTGTGATTCGGCGGTCGGGCGCGGGTTGCCGCCGTTGTGGCGAGGCATGGCTGCGGCATTTAATAGGGTAGCTTTGGCGCCGTTTTTTAGGTGGTAAACTGTCATAGCAGAGTCGCGCATAGGAACACCAGCGTCAAGCAATTCTTGCACCGGCTGGTCGGCTGATGTCAAAGGCAACTCTTCAGGCTCATTTTTCCAGTCAATTACATCGTAGAGCATTGCTTCGAGTGCTAGTCTACCCATAGTGTACTCATCGGCGAAAGCTTCATTCCAATCTTCAAAGTCGGGATTAGTATGCTTTTTTAGCTCATCTCGCCAGTGTGGTTTACTGAGCAGCTCGTTCATATCAAACGCTTTGCCTAGTTGTCGCTGAACAGCTGAAACGATAGCATCAGGGTTTGATTCGTTTGGTACTCCCGCCCAGCGTCGACGCTGTCCAACTAAAAGATGTGCGTTATGGACGCGGCCGCTTGCCGGATCGTCGCCATAAGCAGCTTGCAGCCGAGCTGCCATTTCCTCCGGATAGCCACCCAGCACTAAGCTATGTCCAATTTCTGCATCGGGCGGAGTCGATGAACCCTCGGTGAAACCGAGGTTGCCGTAACTCAACTTTTTGATAGAATCCCAGTAATCCCCGTGATTTTCTGGAGTAATAAGAACCTTGCCTCGCACGCCTTCGGCTGTACCATGTTGAGCGCCCATCCAGTGCCGCCACATGAACTGACGAGTGGCATCTGATAGCAAACCTCCCGCTTCGACGTCTTTTTGTGCTTGTTTAGCTCCTTCGGCAAAGGCAGAATTAATAGGGTCAGTGGCGATAGATCCTAGAATTTTCGAAATTGTTTCTCGGTTCTGATCGAGAAACAACTCCTTGGGTACCCAAGGCAATTTATCTGCGACCTTACTCATACCTTTATTATAGCATATAGGCTTATGTTTTGTCAAGGGTTTTGTCATGGAATAGCCATAAGTAAACTACAGAGAAGAGAGGTAGTTACCGTACCCAGATTTTTTGAGCGGGCGCGCTAGTTCGTCGAGCTGCTCGTGGCTAATAAAGCCCTGTTTGTAAGCAATTTTTTCCGGTGAACCGATAATCTGTCCGGTGCGGGTCTGAATAACGCGGACGAAATCTTCGGCGTCGGTCAAACTATTAATGGTGCCGGTGTCTAGCCAGACGTCGCCGCGTTCCAGGGTGGTGACGGTCAATTTGCCACGCTGGAGATATTCGGCGTTAACAGAGGTAATTTCCAGCTCACCGCGATCAGACGGCTGAACATTTTTGGCAATTTCTACCACGTCGTTGTCGTAAAAATACAGCCCGACCACCGCGTAATTGCTCTTCGGCTGGGCTGGCTTTTCCTCGATCGACACCGCCACATTGTTATCATCAAATTCGACCACGCCGTAACGCTCCGGGTCGGAAACTTCGTAGGCAAACACCGTGCCGCCATCTGGGTCGGTGCAGGCTTGCAGCGAATCATCCAGCGCATCGCCGTGGAAAATATTATCACCCAACACCAGCGCCACCTTGTCGTCGCCAATAAATTCCTCGCCGATGATAAACGCCTGGGCGAGTCCGTCTGGGCTTGGTTGAATGGCATAATGCAGGTCAAGCCCCCACTGCGAACCATCGCCGAGCAAACGCTTAAATCCAGCTTGATCTTCTGGCGTAGTAATGACAAGAATCTCGCGGATACCGGCCTGCATTAGCGTCGTCAGCGGGTAGTAAATCATCGGCTTGTCATAAATTGGCATCAGCTGCTTACTGATTGCTTTCGTAATTGGCCAGAGGCGCGTGCCAGATCCGCCAGCTAAAATTATTCCTTTCATAGTAGTCCTCCTTGGAATAAACTTATTTGATCATCAGGCAATGCTCGAAATAACGTATTATTGAAATTATTTGGATTAACGACGATATACTCGCTATTTGGGTATAATTTTATGAATTCTGTAGGAACCTTAGGCTCTTTTTTACCATATTTTATTTCAAATGCTTGAACAGTATCTTGTTCGTCTTCAACAAGGTCAATTTTTTGCTTTTTATTGTTTCGCCAGTAATACGAACGAACAAGACGGTCTGTCGTAGAGAGGTATTTTCTACGTTCAAGGATGCAAAAATTTTCCCATAGAGATCCAGCGTCTTCGCGAATATGCAGAGGGCGAAAATCATTAATTAGAGCGTTACGGATACCAAGATCTATAAAATATATTTTTCGAAGCCTACCAACCTCAGCGCGGAGATTTTTACGATATTGATTGAGTCTGAAAACGATAAACGCTTTTTCCAGCAAATCAATGTAGCGTTCGACGGTTTCGCGGCTGACGCCTAGTTTTCGGCTGAGCTCACTATAGTTTACTTCGTTTCCTATCTGGTATGCGAGCAGTTGTAGTAAGTTGTTTAAGATGGTTTGGTCGTAGATAACAACAGGCGAGAAAGCATCACGGAATATGTAGTTGATAGCCATATTGCGAAGACGTTTCGACGCTTCTTCTCCAGAAAGTGTCCACATACCAGGATAGCCGCCGCGCACAGCTAGCGTACGGGCGTGGGCTAACATTGATGGGGTGTCTGTAGATACTTCGCGTATACTAAGAGGATAAAGCTGAATTTCAATACTTCGTCCAGTAAGAGGTTCAGCGACGCGATTTGCTAAATCAAGGCTAGACGATCCAGTGACGAGCAGCGGGATGCCCGGGTAACTGTCGTGTAGTAGCTTTAGTGATATTCCAATATTTTCGACTCGCTGCGCCTCATCAATAACGACAAAATCGGTGTCTCCGATATATGATTTTAGCTCCTGGGCGGATCGTCCTGTGAGATTAGCAACAACTGTTGGATCATCGCAATTGAGGTAGAGCGGTTTTTTATAGTTTGCGGCAACCTGTTTCGCAAGCGTTGTTTTACCGGTTTGTCGAGCGCCATAGATAATAGCAACAAGCCCTTGACTAAGAACGGATTTTACCGTTGATTGAGCATCTCGCTGAATCATATATCGTAGCGTAACATAGTGATTAACGCAGGTCAATCGTCGAAAAAATGGTGATTAACGCAGGTTTGCCGTCTCTTTCTTGATGTATTCAGATAGATCGTCTTGCCAATTGCGGCTAACAAATCCTGTTGCATGCAGCTTGTCAAGGCTCATATCCGATCCGAGCGGCCGCGGTGCAACGCTGGGTTTGTTGGCGAAGTATTCAGCTGTGGTTGTGTTAGTGACGGTCAGATCATCGCGACCAGCGAGCGTGAAGATTTGCCGGGTGATATCAGCCCAGCTCGCCAGCGGTCCGTCGTTGGTGGCGTTATACGTACCATAATCAGCGTGCATGGTGAGTAAATGGTCAATTGCTCGCACGAGTTCCGATGTAAAGGTTAGCCGACCGATCTGGTCGGACACGACTGTTGGTGAAATATTCTTTTCGGCAAGCCCGAGCATCGTACGGACGAAGTTCTTGCCTTCGCCGATTACCCAGGTAGTGCGCAAGATGTAGTGCTTTGGCAGCAGGCTGATGACGATATCGCCCGCAGCTTTACTGTCGCCGTAGACAGACAAGGGGCTGAAACTCTCGGTTTCAAGATGCGGTTCGCGCGTGCCGTCAAACACGTAGTCGCTTGAAATATGCACGAGCGCCATGTCGTGTTTCAGGCAAACGCGTGCGAGGTTTGCAACCGCTTCGGCGTTTACTTTCCAGGCGGCGACACGCCCCTCTGGCGTTTCGGCGGCGTCGACGTTTGTAAACGCGGCGGCGTTGAGAATTATTTCAATCTGAGACCAGTCAAAATTTTCAACAGAATCACGGTCTGTGATATCAAGCTCGGTTATATCGGCAAACCTGCTATTAGGATATTGCGCGCGCAATGCCGTGCCAAGTTGCCCGTTTGCGCCAACGATAAAGATTTTATTGTCGTCCATAGTTAAACCTCCAGAGGAATTACATTTGCTAATAACGGATGAGCAGCGTCTTTACTGGAAACAATCGCGTCTTTTTGCGAGATTGGCCAGTCAATACCAAGGGCTGGATCGAATAAATTGACGAACGTATATTGCGCGTCTGGCGACCAGTGCGCGTCAACAAGATAGGTGTAAGCGACGTTGTCGTCAAGCGTTTGGTAGCCGTTAGCGACGCCTTGCGGTACGAAGATTGCGGTGCCGGGATTGATCTCATGCGTAAACACGCGGCCGAAATTATCGCCTTTTCGCAAATCGCACCACGCACCAAATACGCGTCCGTTTGCTGTCGAGATAAATTTATTCCACGGTTCGGCGTGCAAACCGCGCGTCGCGCCGGCTTTATCGTTGAAACTGATATTGTTTTGCACGATTGTAAACTTAGGTAAGCCGAGAGATTCCATTTTTTCTTTTTGATAATTTTCTTTGAACCAGCCGCGATTATCGCCGTGGACAGGTAATTTCACGACGAACAGGCTAGGAATCGGCGATTCGGTGACGGTTAATTCATTGTATGCTGATGGATCAAAATTCATATAATTCTCCTTATTGCCCTTGCTTAGCGTACGCTGCTTCAACGGCTTCTTTTTGCGGACGCCACCAGTCTTCATGCGTACGGTACCAATCAATAGTCTGCAGCAGACCATCATGCATGCCGGTTTGATTGTCGGTGTAGCGCGGCTGCCAGCCCAGTTCGCGGCGCAACTTGCTTGAATCCATAGCGTAACGTTGATCGTGGCCCGGCCGGTCGTTGACGTGCTCATACCAATCCTTGCCCTTGCCCATTAGCTCGCAAATTTGCTCAATAACCATTTTGTTGTTGACGTGGTCATTATCAGCGCCAATGATGTATGTCTCGCCCATCTTGCCCTTTTTCAGAATTGCATGGACAGCAGCGTTGTGGTCATCGACGTGAATCCAGTCGCGAACTTGCTCACCGGTACCGTACAGTTTGGGTTTAATATCGCTCAAAATATTGGTGATTTGGCGTGGAATAAACTTTTCGATGTGCTGGTATGGGCCGTAGTTGTTTGAACAATTGGAAATCGTCGCTTTGATGCCGAAGCTGCGAATCCAGGCGCGCACCAGCATGTCGCTTGACGCTTTGGTGCTGGAGTAGGGGCTGGATGGATTGTACGGCGTGCTCTCAGTAAAGCGGTTCGGATCGTCTAACTCTAAGTCGCCAAACACTTCGTCGGTACTGATGTGATGGAGGCGCTTATCGTATTTGCGCACCGCCTCTAATATCGTATACGTACCAACGATGTTGGTTTCGACGAACGGCCAGGGATTGCGCAAGCTATTGTCGTTATGACTCTCGGCAGCGAAGTGAACGATAATATCGTTTTTTGCTACGAGCTGATCCATCAACTCGGCGTCACAAATATCGCCCTCAACAAATTCAATGCGGTCGTTGACAGATTCAAGATTAGCGCGGTTGCCGGCATACGTTAGTTTGTCAATTACCGTTACGTGGTATTCGGGTTTGTGTTTCACGGTATATTGCACGAAGTTTGACCCGATAAACCCCGCACCTCCCGTGACAAGCAAGTTGGTCATGTATCTAGTATATCATCACGACGAATAGCCATTTGGGTTCTGCGATTGCCAGCGCTAACTGTCGCGGCATGCGTCTTTGATTGTCAGTTCGGCGCGCCAGCCAAGCTCGCGTTCGGCTTTACTACAATCAGCGTAGCAGGCGGCGATATCGCCTGCGCGGCGCGGTTTGATCTCGTATGGCAGATCTTTGCCGCACGCTTCGCTAAACGCGTGAATGATTTCGAGAACTGACGTGCCGTGCCCTGTGCCGAGGTTGTATACGTGCGCGCCCGCTTGCATATGCTGCAAGGCAGCGACATGTCCGCGCGCCAAATCAACGACGTGAATATAATCGCGTACGCCTGTACCATCTGGCGTATCGTAATCGTTGCCAAATACGCCGACGCTCGCTAACTTGCCAACGGCGACTTGCGCCACGTACGGCAATAAATTATTCGGAATACCGTTTGGATCTTCGCCGATCATACCGGATTCGTGGGCGCCGATCGGATTGAAGTAGCGCAAAATTGTTGCCTGAAAATCAGCATGAGCAGCGCTGTAATCACGTATAATTTGCTCAATCATGTATTTTGTCCAACCGTACGGATTTGTGATACCGATGCCGGTTTGCGAGGTTTCGCGCAGGGGGAGTTCGCTTGGCGTGCCGTATACGGTTGCTGAACTGGAGAAGACTAATTTATTCACGTTATGTTTGCGCATTGCATCAAGTAGCGAGAGCGTTGAAACGAGATTATTATTGTAATACTCAAGCGGCTTGGCGACCGATTCGCCGACTGCTTTGAGTCCCGCGAAGTGAATCACGGCGTCAATAGTATTCGTTGTGAAAATATCATCAAGTGCCGCTTGATCGCGAACGTCTGCTTGAATGAATGGAATAGTTGTGTTTGTAATTTTCTCGACGCGCCGCAGACTTTCGACATTAGCGTTTACGAGATTATCGATTACGACAACGTTAAAATTATGTGCGATAAGTTCTATGAGCGTATGGCTGCCAATGTAGCCGGCGCCGCCCGTAACAAGGATTGTTTTCATAATTCTATGATAAAATAAAGAGCGTTAGACAGCAAACGACGGAGGATTAGATAATGAAAATTGTGATTGTGAGCGGCTACTTTAATCCACTGCACGGTGGACATCTTGATATGATTGAAGCAGCGGCGCAGATGGGCGATAAACTTATCGTGATCGTCAATAACGATAAGCAGCAGCTGCTAAAAAAAGGCAAGATCATTTTAGATGAAAGTAACCGCCTGCGTTTGATGCGCGCGCTTAAGGGCGTTGATCAGGTAGTGCTTTCAGTTGATGAAGATCCGACGATTATTAAAACGCTCGAAATGGTAGCAGGGCAGTATCCGGGCGACGAATTGATTTTTGCAAACGGCGGCGATCGCGATACTGAAAAAGCGATTCCGGAGGCAGATGTGTGTAGAAAACACAACATCACGATGCGTTTTGACGCGGGCGCGGGTAAACCCGACTCATCGACGCGCATTAATCGGGCAACAGGCAACGAATAGTTATCGCCACTGGTCGTATACAACTTTGCGTAGTTTTGTGAGGAATAGCGACTTGTCGAAGCGCCGTGCCGTGCGGTTGAGTTTACTCGGAAACCAACGAATTGTTTCGGCATGTTTTATCGCTTCGACGACATCGTCGACGGTTTGGCGGGCGAAGAGTACGCCAGTCTCTCCTTGGGTGACGATATCGCGCGTGCCGGCGCTATCATAGCCGATAACAGGTGCGCCGGCGGCGAGGGCCTCAACGCTTACAATGCCGAAATCTTCGTCGCTTGGGAAAACAAAACCTTTTGCGTGATTGAGCGCACGTTCAACGGCTTCGTCGGAGGCGTCGCCGAAGCGGTCGGTGTAAAACTCAATCGTTGGACCAGCGATTTTGCGCAGTTCGTCGTGCATTTCTCCTTTGCCGAATACTTTGAGCGGTACGCCTAATTCCGTGCATGCCGCCACCGCCAAATCAAATCGTTTATTCGGCAGCTGGCGTCCCAGCGTGACGTAGTAATCGCTGCGCGTACGGGCGGGCGTGAATCGATGTGTCTCAACTGGTGGGTGAATGACGGTTGCCTGCTTGCCGTAATAGGTTTTGATGCGCTTTTGCGTTTCGGTGCTGTTGGCAATCCAAACGTCCACGCGCTGCGCTGCTTCGTAGTCAAGTTTTCGCTGGTGCGGTACGAGAATCGGCATCAGCGCTCGTATGACTGGATTAAGCATGCCGAACCCGGGTTGCTTGCGGTATAAATCATAGTGGCTCCAGTAGTAGCGCGCGGGCGTATGGCAATACGAAATAATTTTTTGCCCGGGACGCGATTTTTTGATCTGGTTCGCATTCAAATAAGCGCTTGTAAGAATAATGTCAAACTCGCTTAAGTCGAATTCCTGAAATGCTTTGACTGCGAGCGTTGGAAATAGCCGGTGTGTTTTGCGCAGGAATTTTGGTAATTTTTGTAATTTTGATGTGCGTACATCGGCGTGGTTGAACGCGGGCACAGCTTCGGGCTTGTATAGCGCGGTATAAATCGGCGCACTAGGGAAGGCTTCGTGCATTGCAAGCACGACATTCTCGGCGCCGCCCATCACGGTGAGAAATTCGCACACGATCGCAATTTTCGGAGTAGCCATAATTATAGTATACCGTTTTGTGGCGGTATTCGGCTAGTTTTTTGCTTAGTAATTAGATATACTTAAAATAGTAATGGATATCATTGTCCTCATCAATCTAACAGGTATTGCAATAGGTATAGTACTGGCAAGTTCAGGTTTTAGCGTTCGGCGTGGCGTGCTGGCAGCAACGCAAAAAATAATGAGCGACCCCATGATTGATCAACAGGTAAAACGCGAATTTCAAACGATAATAGGGCATACGACGCGCACGGTGTATCTAACATATTACAGTGTTGTTGCGGCATTTATAGTAATGTCAATTATTGTGATGGTGCTGATTAGTGAGCTCTTGGCGCGCGGTGCGGCGTCGACGCTCATTGGCGCAGTCGTCTTTATCTCGGTATTTTGTTGCGCTGGGATACTAGCGCCGGTGATCTGCCTCGGTTTTCTTTTTAGGCAGTTGCGCTGTTCGCGACAAGTGTACTGTTATCTTTACGAAGCGAGCACAAATAATCCAGAGATAAAGTTATACGCCTCGGCACTTGCCGACGTGCAATTGAGTGCGCCGGAGGCTGGTCTGCGCGCTGCTGCGCTTGTTGGTATATTAAGCGGCGGCATTATGGGGCTTGCGTGGGTAGTTGTACTATTTTTGATGACAAATCAAGCAGTTGCGTGTGCGCGAAGCTCGAAATGCCTATAGTGATAGCTCTGCGGTATGGGCGCGTGTTGTGGCAACTACTGCGCCCGAAAACGGTGGCACTTTTGATTTTACAAACACTGCTTGTGTGGGTGATAGTGTGCGGCGAACTGCCTTCATGGTGGCAATTAACAGTAATTGTTGTCTTAATCTCGTGTTGGTATATGCATGCAGTAGCAGTGAATGATTTGAGCGATTATGAAGTTGATATGATCAACTTAACGTATCGCGATGATGCATCCGACCGACCTCTTGTCAATCAGTCAAGCGATAGCAAAACGTTATGGACGATATTACACTTTTTAGAAATTATATTAATCGGGCTATGGGCAGCAATTGATATGCGATCTGTATGGTGTGCGGTAGTACTATTATTTTTGAATTACGCTTATTCAATGCGCCCGTTCCGTATATCGGCGCGTGGTGTGCTGGCATTATTACTACTACCGGTGGGATATGTATTGTATCCGGCTGGATTGGTGTATATGCTTGGGAAATCGCATATGACAGTAGAGATAATGATAAGTATCGCAGGTTTATTTATGCTGTTTATGGGGCGGCTGTTTTTGAAAGATTTTCGCGACGAAAAAGGCGACCGTGCAACGGGTAAACGAACGTTTCTGGTGCGTCATGGTTCAAAAGCGACGCTTATCATTTCAGGCGGATTAATGGCAATTGGCGTTGCCGCGATGTGGTTTGCTAGCCGTCATTTTCAAATTGGACTTGGGCTGATTGCTAGCTTCGTGATCGGTGGTGCGTGGTGGTGTTTATGGCGTTGTTGCTATGAACATGCGCTTGCAGACCGGTTAGTTTACATCGCGCTCGCTGGGCGGTTGATGAGCTGGTGGGTATTTATGTTATTGCTTGCTGGATTGCTCTCTATTTATCACGTGCCGACAGTCCAATCAGTATATCTTTTGGCGGTAGCAGCAGCGATGTTCACAATGGCATTGTGGTGGCTGTATAGTTCAAAACATGGCAAAACGTGCATTGCGCCGAAATCTCACGTTAAGAGAAATGAATCACATAATTCTTCAAACTGATGGTAAGCGCCGGCTGTATCGGTCGATATGATGTTGCTTGCGATAGATCTACCGCTTGTAATTTCCGCCTTAAGCTGAGTAGCTTGCGCCCGTGAACTATCACCGCGCATATGTAAGCGTTTACATAAAGTCTCCGTTCGTGCTTCAATTTGTATGACAAATGTATTAGGATAGAATGATAAAAATTGTGCTACGACGGGTGCGCGCAAAGCGACAAATACGAGCGATGCGTTTGCATAATTTATTGGCGTTAGTCCGTAGCGGTAACCTTCGTAAGGAAACATGCCAAGAAGATCTCCGTTATGAAACATATGCTCAAATGTAATGTCATCAACAAATATATGCGAATCGTCATTTAGTGATCGTGCAGGGCGTGTCGTAACGGTACGGTGAATGTGTGCGTACGGCCGGTGCGTAAGATACTGCTTGATAAGCGTGCTTTTACCGGCGCCCGATGGGCCAATAATAGCAATGAGCTGCTGATGTTTACGAGTCATGACTTACCGTGCGCCTGTCTTGCGCACAACGACGGCGATTGTTTTGAATAGGATGCGTAAATCGAGCCAAAAACTCCAGTTTTGCGCGTAGTATAGTTCTAGCTCAATTCGCTCGTCGAAACTCAGGTCGGATCGTCCTGACACTTGCCACAGTCCCGTGACGCCCGATTTAACGCTATGCAAGAGCGCGGTACGCGATTGGCTGAACTTGACCTCTTGCGGCAAGATTGGGCGCGGCCCGACTAAACTTAGATCGCCGCGCAGCACATTGATGAACTGCGGAAATTCGTCAAGCGACGTGTCGCGCAATATTTTGCCGAAGCGCGTAATGCGCGGATCGTTTTCGACTTTGTGATTACGCCGGTACTCGTCTGCTAAGTCTGGTCGCCCCATGTCCTCAAATTCTAAGCTGGCGTCTTTTTTGCCATATTGCGCGCCCATGGTGCGGAATTTATATAATTTAATCGGTTTAGAATACTGGCTGAGGCGCTTGGATCGATAAAAAACTGGACCGGGATTAAAAATTTTCTGGAAGATCGATAATATAAGTAAAACGCTGCCCCATAACGGCAGCGCCGCGACGACGAGAATAAAATCAAATAGGCGTTTGCAAACTGCCCCCCAGCCAATCAGCGGCGTCTGGCTAACGGTAATCATTGGATAGCCGAGGAATACGTCAATTGTGTTTTTTCCGGTATAGAACTCAGGCTCGCCAGGAATAAAATTATACTGAATATGTGCGATTTGCGCGGCGCTCAAGATTTTATGATTGCGCGTTCCGCTATCGTATAAATCGGTTTGGATGATGGTGGTAATATTCAGTTTATCAATGTCTTGCAGCGCGTCTTCAACGCGCGTGTAGTGATTAATGCCAAGATGCGGCGGCAATAATCGAGCTGGACCAGCGAACGCAACAATTTGGTAGCCAGACTTGTGCGTCGAACCAAGCGCTAACGCAATATCGGTCGTTGCGTCGGAGTTGCCGACAACAAGTACGCGGCTTACGCCGTGTCCATAACGAAACAACTCATGGCGAATATCGCGTATTAATTCGCGCACGATAATAATCGCGGCGGTCGAACCAATGAACACGTACGATGCCACTAGCCGCGCCGGGAAGATATGAATGTTCGTGAAATACTCCCAGCCAATCACGAGCAGGATGCCAATAAATGTGCCAAGAATGATGCGACTCCACTCGACGAGTCGGCGCGTGTAAATGCCTGCGCTATAAAGCCCAAGCGATGCGAAAATCAAAATCCATACAGGTGCAATTGCTAAGAAGCTGATGATATAATCAGTTGTGTAAACAGTGTGTAAAAGCACGCGGTGGTCAAGCTGCGTACGCACATAATACGCCAAAGAGAATACGATAGCGAGTATAATCGCGTCGACGATCATCAACAAAATGCTGTATGCTTTCGTATTTCTCGACGGCATAAGTACCACCATTATAACAATTCCGCTATAATAGCACTAGATGAAACAGGTTATTTTGCGATTGGCGACGCCGCGGTATAGAGCTATCTTGGATCGTACGATTGCTGGACTGCTTGTTGTGATTATGGCGCTAATTGTAGTTCATGCGCCGCTGAGCGTATTTATTGGCAGTAAGGCTCCGGCGGTTGCACTCGGCATAAAGGCTTGGAAAGAGATCCTAATGGTGATCGCCGCGCTTTTGATTATACTGCGGTACGGGCAGCGTTTAGCGCGTGATTTTCGCCGTGATCCGCTCGTGATTTTGTGCGGCTTGTATATCGTGCTGCACATTGTGTTGGCGCTACCGGCGGCAAATGGCGGACTAGCAGCAATTGCCGGACTGATGGTTGATTTGCGCTACATCGCTTATTTCATACTAATATATGTGGTTACGCGCTATAATCCGCGGTATCGCGCGTGGCTGTGGCATACGGCGGCGATTGGCGCAGCGGTTGTGCTAGGGTTTTTGCTAGCGCAGTTTGTATTGCCGGTCGATTTTTTGAAGCATCTCGGTTACAACGAAGCGACAATTGCACCGTACATGCTGGTCGACATGAATCCAGCGTTTGTGCGCTACAACAGCACGCTGCGCGGTCCGAATCCACTTGGCGCGTATGCGATTATTGTTGTCAGTATTGCAACGGCGTGGTGGCTTATACGAGCGAAAAAATTGCGCGATAAGCGGTGGCTGGCGCTACCAGCGTTCTATGCGGTTATCGGAACGGTTGCGGCGTGGGTGAGCTATTCACGCAGCGCGCTGGCGGCGGCAGCTGGCAGTATTGGGCTGGTAGCGGCGCTTCGGTTTGGTCGTAGAGTTTCGCGGCGCGTGTGGCTAGCGGGCATAGGAATCATGTTAGCGTGCATAGCGGGACTATATCTGATCCGTAATACAGAGTTTTTCCATACGGTTATCATTCACGACAATCCAACAACAGGCGCGCACACTACATCAAATGACGACCATGCCAAGTCGCTATCGGCGGGTATTGCGCGTATGACGCAGCAGCCGCTTGGGGCTGGTGTCGGTACGACAGGTTCGGCGGCGATGTACGGCAGTATGCCGCATATCATCGAAAATCAATACGTGATGGTGGCGCACGAAGTTGGCTGGTTGGGGCTCGTTCTGTTTGTATTGATCTATACACTCGTGCTGCGTGGTTTATGGAAGCAGCGGCGGCAGTGGTATGCGGTCGGCCTATGGGCGAGCGGCGTTGGTTTGGCACTTGTCGGGATTGTACTGCCGGTGTGGGCGGATGATACCGTGTCAATTGTATGGTGGGGGCTGGCAGCGGCAGTTTGTAGTAAAAATTATATCGGAGGAACATATGACGTATCCCACAAAAAAGCAGCGTGAATTACTTAATTTTATTGACGGATTTATCAAAGGAAACGGCTATAGTCCAAGTTTTCGTGAAATTATGCGCGCGCTTGACTACAAAAGCGTGTCGACGGTCGCTATGCACGTGAATGGGCTTATTGCGCGCGGCTGGCTAGTCAAAAAAGACAATTCGGCGCGTACACTTGAAGTGGTGCAGGGTGCCGCCGAGCAGCCATGGTGGAGCCACTTAGAGTATGAAGTGAAAAAACGCGAAGGAATGAGCGACGAAGCGGCGCAAAAAGAATGCGATATTTTGCGGCAAGCGCTTGCGATTGTTAAGCGGTAACAGCTGGCGTGCTCGCCTTTACAATTTTGCACTGATACAGTACAATTACTGATGTATTCCGGGGTAGCTCAGCGGTAGAGCGGATGGCTGTTAACCATTAGGCCGCGGGTTCGAACCCCGCCCCCGGAGCCAAGTTTGCGTTCTTAAAGCGTCAATAAGCACCGAGAAAAAGCTCACGGAGGGTGGTAGTTGAAGTTATTTTGCTTAAATAGAGCTCGCAGCAAGTAGCATGCGTAAGATTCTGCTACTTTGCTCTGGTTATGAATTTTCAGATATACGCCTAGCCTTTGGCACTAGCTCTAATAGATATGCAGACGTTAGCTCAAAGGTCTTATCGTTGCTGGTGTATTCAATCAACTTGCGATCAAGAGACTATTTGAACCAATGTATAATTAAAAATAAGTTATGTTTAATTTGTTAACTACTAGTTTGCTGGCATGAACACACCCCAAGACAGCGCCACCCTAGCTGAAGGACAGCAAGTTATAACCGCATGTGCTGCTATATACCGAGAAGGCAGCAACGGGCATGAGGTTATGGTTGCGCGACGAGCGCTAACGAAGAAATTTCTACCAGGCAAGTTTGAACTGCCGGGCGGACATATTGAGTTTGGCGAAATGCTGGTTGATGGTTTACGCCGAGAACTAAAGGAAGAGCTTGCCATTGATGTTATAGTTGGCGATGTCGTCGGTGCGTTTACGTACGTAAATAAGATCAAGCGCTCACATTCAGTTGAAATTATCTTTTTGCACAACTAGCAGACGGTTGTCTGCCAAAGATAAACCCTACCGACCATTCTGAAGTTATTTGGGTAAATCGAAACAATCTTGATGTTATTAAAACTGAGAATGGCTCTAACGATCAAGAATTTCCGTTTCTTGTACGGGCACTGAAATTGTTGAATGGGCAAACTTTTTAGTGCGTATATAATTCCCACGCCTATAACTGATTAGCCGGTTAAATTATATACTAGACATATGGAAGATTCGCATCTCATCATCCTTCGCGGCAATTCTGGCAGCGGTAAAACAACGGTAGCAAAACTGCTGTTTGATCATTTTCATGCGGACGCAATGCTTGTGTCGCAAGATGTCGTGCGCCGTACTATGCTTCGTGTTAAAGACGTACCGGATAATTCAGCGATTGAGCTTATATATAGACTGTGTTCGTATGGCAATCAACTCAATAAGATTGTCATTCTAGAGGGAATTTTACGCCGCGATATATATGGCGATATGCTTACAAAACTAATATCGGATTTCAACGGATTAGCCCACGTTTACTACCTTGATATTCCGTTTGGCGAAACACTGCGCCGGCACGCTACGAAGCCGAATGCGCATGAGTTTGGCGAGGCGGAGATGCGCCAATGGTGGAGGAGTAGCGACGTACTTGGTGTAAAAGAAGAGCAGATATTTAATGAAAAGATGAGCGCAGATGATATGCTGAAAAATATAGTAAATGATTGCACGATAAGTAAGTAGTAATGAAAGGATTGTGAATGAAACTCCTCTATACAACTACCAACATACATAAGCTTCGCGGTGCTAATCGTGTACTTGCCGGTACGGGTATTGAATTAATGCCGCCAAGCATTGATTTACCGGACGTTCCAGAAATTCAGTCAGATGACCAAACGGAGGTTTCGGTCGACAAGGCGATAAAATACCATGCGTTATTCGCTGCCCTGTAGTAGTGATGGACTCAGGACTATTTATTGAACCGCTCGGTGGCTTTCCTGGTGTATATACAAAGTATGTGCTTGATGTACTCGGTATAGATAAGTTGGTTGATCTAGCGCAAAATATTGAAAAGCCAGTAGCATTTACGCAGCGAACGATTACATATTTTGATGGCGTGACGCTCAAGACGTTTTCATCAAAAGTGACTGGTACATTAGTTCGTGAACCGCGTGGCATGAATGGGCGTAATTACGATAAATATTTTGTTGCTGACGGCAAAGACAAAACTATTGCAGAGCTCTCTGACGAGGAGCAAACAGCGCTGATTGCGCCAGTATGGCAGGAATTTGCAGCGTGGGTGGATAAGCACAAAAAGGATTTGTGCAGCAGTAAATAATACACTGAAAGAGGAGCTGTATAGCGATATTTTGATCGAAAATGATATGATGGCTTAGTTCGTGCAATAATTTGTGCATAACCATATTTAATGTTATGGTATTAAGTATGGTTAGAGAAATGCTAAAAGGAGGAGCGGACGTTCATTTTGGCAGTTCGGATGATCTAGAGAGACCGGAACACAACCCTGCGGTTATCGCAATGCTGGGTGCTGCCGGTTTGAACGGTGTTGACATACAGCTGTTTGACACTATGCAGCAAAGCGGGGCGTCAGTTTTCGTACATGGCAGTCTTGTTTCGGGTAGAATCAGTTCGAGATCTGATGTTGACTTTACGGTAATAGGAGACATTGGCAATATGCCACCGATTCTTAGAGACACGCTAATGCCGGGTGCGGCGGCGAGCACTGCAGATTACGTGTCGACATCGGTGCGGAGCCAAGACGGTCGAAAACTGAGTCTTCATATTAGCGAGCCGAAGTTTCGCGGTTCATATCCCGATCGGAATAAACCGTATGCGACTGAATATCGGTCAGGCAATCATGCGAAAAAACGCGACCAATCGTACTTTTTGTCAACTGTCGATCGGGATGGCGGCATATATCTAATTAATTTTTTATGTAGCAGTAAAGTGCAAAAACCTGATGGCAGTACGCTGACTGACACGCCGCAGACGGGAGTGATGGTAATCAATGGAGAATCGGTATTTAGCGATGAGGGTGAGCGCTTAAGTATTGAAGCCCGCGAGAAGATGTATATAGACCCGCAGGGGCAAGCTACAGATTGCGCGTCAAATGCAGTACTGCGAGTTGCTACCCTTGGATTGGAATTTGATAAAATGCAATCGGATATCCCACTTTATTCAAATGCGGAGAGTGAAAAGAGATTCGTGAAAGATCCGACGTCAAGAAGCATGCAGATGATCGCTGATTTTACGGGGATTAATCCTGATGTTATAACCGTAAATATGTCCAGAGAATTGGCAAAATATTGGCAAAAGGTGAAGCCGCATAAACAACGATGACAAAGCAACATACATGTATATCGGTGGCTGACATTCACGGCAATATAGTGCAGTATGAAAAATTAAAAACGCTTGTTGCAAGCGAACGATTTGATTCTGTGTTTATGTGCGGTGATCTTCTACCGAAAACTGGTGGTTCATGGCATATTAATAACAAAGTGCGAACAATAGCAATGCAAGCTGACTTTATTGAAAACTATTTTTTCAGTTATCTGGTTGAGCTTGGGAAGATAGCAGATGTGTATGCAATTTTTGGTAATGATGATTTTAGTAGTAATTATTCAATGCTTGCGCAAGCTGCCATTGAGAATGTGCATTTTTTGAATCGGCAGGTGAAAAAAATGCAGGTGCATGGTAGAGACTTGTATGTAGCGGGTTATCCATATGTTGGATTGACACCGTTCTATCATAAGGATTGGGAACGATGGGATGAGCTGCCGCGCAGCTTGCCGTATAAAATATATCGCACTGACGGCTATACTTCTCGTGAAGGAGCTCATATACCGGTTGATCTATACAACGCTACGCAGACGATAGCTGATGATATACGGGTATTATCTCGTTTAAGCGATCCGAAGGATACTGTTTATATTTTTCACGAAGCGCCTTTTAATACACCACTTGATCAAATTGCGTCAGATAATAAATACATTAAGAACGGACAGCTCCATATCGGCAGTCAAGCGATTCGCCGATTCATCAAGGATAAGCATCCCTTATTAACAATGCATGGGCACATCCATGAGACTTTTGCCGAGTCTGGGGATTTTTGTTGGCGAAATGATGCAAGCGTTAGTTTTACGGCGGCAAATGACTTTACGAGCGATATGTTAGCATATATTGAGTTTACGCTGCCGAACTTAGGGTTGATTGAACGTAAGGTTGTCTAGGCGGATAGTGTTAAACTTGTCGGGCATAGATTTATAGTTGGTATAATACAATAAGTATGCTCACTCCCTTGCAAGATTTTCTCACATTTTTGATTAGTATTGTCGTTGAGGCACTGCCGTTTGTTGTGCTCGGTATTATAATTTCGGTGGCAGTACAAGTATGGCTGCCGGAAGGCTGGTTGTTGCGCTGGTTGCCAAAGTGTCGTTGGGTGCGGCAAGTTACTATTTCGTTGTTGGGTGTATTTGTGCCGGTGTGCGAGTGCGGTAATGTGCCATTGGCACGCGGGCTGTTAGTGCAAGGCTTGAGCGTGTCAGAATCGCTGGTATTCTTGCTTGCCGCGCCAGTGCTGAACCCAGTGACGATTATTACCACGCAGCAAGCATTTGCGGACGATCCGGTGGTGCTTGCTGGGCGTGTGGCGGGCGGCTTTGTTATTGCGAATGTGGTTGGTTGGGTGTTTATGAAGCGCCGGCGCGATGAATTATTGCAGCCGGATTTTATCAAAGCATGCCAAATTTCCCATCATACGCATCAGCGGCGATGGGCGCGTAGTTTAGAATTGTTCCGCCGCGAGGCAAGCCATATGTTGCCGGCGCTTTTATTCGGTGCAGCGGTAGCAGCATTAGTGCAAGTTGCTGTGCCGCGTGAAATTTTATTAACACTTGGCAGCAACCCGGCATGGTCTATCGTCGCAATGCTGGCGTTGGCATTCGTGATTTCTATTTGCTCGAATGTTGACGCATTCTTTGCGCTGGCATTTAAGGATACGTTTACTGCTGGCTCGCTTGTGAGCTTTCTGACGTTTGGACCAATGATCGACATTAAATTGCTTAGTTTGATGCGGACGACGTATCAGCCAAAAGTGCTGATGCAGGTTTCGCTGCTTGTGTTATTGGTGTCTGCGGCGATAGGATTGGGGGTGAATTATGTACTGTAAATGGTCGGCGCGGTATGTTGAGCATTGTGGCGCGATTGCGATGGCGCTACTGTGCGCTGGAATTATTCGCCTGGGCGTGCTTGGAAAACTGCCTCTTTATATTCATCCGCGCTACACGATATTTACATTAGTGATGGCTGGCATTGGATTGATCGCGTCGTTGGTAAGTATGATGGCCGGCTGTCGGTCGCGGCAGATCATTAAACCAACTGCGTATCCTACAACGATGAGAGTGGCGACAGCGCTTCTCCTCGTAATGGCTTGTGCTGGTTTCCTTTTCGTGCAGCCGGCAACACTTAGTTCGCGTACGGCAGTTAGCCGCGGTATTGACCGCAACCCGGCGCTGACTGATGCAAGTGTCTCGCAAGCGCTATTTGATACGGCTGATTACTCGCAGCTCGGCATCAAAGACTGGTCGTCGCTGCTGGCGCACTACGACGCGAATTTTATCGTGGGCAAGACTGCTTCAATTACCGGATTTGTTGCCGATAATGGTAACGCAAATATATTTTTTGCCTCGCGTTTTTTCGTGACATGCTGCGTGGTTGACGCGCAGCCGATCGGCGTGCCGGTTTACGCGCCGGATTGGCGGTATCGCTACGCACCGAATAGCTGGCTTGAAATCACGGGTGAGTTTATCAAAAACCCCGACGCAGATTCGCCACATAACATCGTTTTGAAACCGTCGCGCATTCAATCGGTCGCGCCGCCGCGGGAGCCGTATGTGTATTAAAGCGCAGCTTCAGCAGCTACGCTTGCACCGATTTACGCTGGTAGCAGCTGTTTGTAGTGCTATTATAGTAATTCTTACAATAGCAACAGCAAGTACGGGCGTTCGTGTACGCTACGCCGATCTTAATCCAGCTGAATTAACGAACGCGAACGGGCGGATTGTGCTGCATACGTCGGTGCCGATCAAGCGTGTTGCGCCAGAGCAGGTATCGCTGGCGCCAGCCGTTTCTGTATCGGTGACGACAAATGGCAACACAATAATTATCACGCCAAATGAACGATTACGGTATCAAACGGACTATCGTGTGCGTATACATGATGTAGCAAGCCAATATGGGCGGCAGCGCAGCGATATTGAATATCGTTTTTCCACGCCGGCGGCGAAATTATATTACCTGCATCGGCAATATAGTGGTGGCGATGAGAATAAAGCAAATGACCAAATTATCGCGGCAACCATGCAATCTGAAAAAACCGAAGTATTATTTGCGGCGCCGCGAATCATTGAGTTTGTCGTAATGCGTGACGAACTGGTCGTGAATACCTATCGCGATGGCGTGTCGCAATTGCAGCGCGTTAACGTGAATGATAAGCGTACGCAAATGGTGTCGGTAGAAAAGCCGCAGCTTGTCGCAAAACTGCAGCCGCTTGGCGATGGGCGGCGCGTCGGCTACATTACGGGTGAGCACTCCGATACGAAAGGCGGGCAGCTACAGTTATTAGATGTAGCAAGCGGCTCGTCGCGCGCGATTGAACATGCGGGCGCGGTGACTGATTGGCGCGCTAGCCCTGATGGCTGTGTGATAGCGGTCGTCACGGTGAAGGGTGATTTGCTACTCATTGATACAGCGGGCAAGAAACAACCGCGGCCGCTCGGTAGCGCGAGCGAGCTTGGCGATTTTTCAAGTGATGGGCGGAAACTATCGTTTCTCGGAAGCGCGGGTGGTTTCATGATATATGACCTTGAGAAGAATGAACGCCGCGCCGTTTTCAGCGACTCGGCGCACGCAAATTCGTACATTGTGCGGCTTAAACTGTTGGAAAAGAATGCCTGGTTGATGCAGAGTATGTTTATTGCCGACAGAAAACCGGGCAGCGAGGTCACATATAACGATGGGCGTAGCATAACCAGGCTATATCGTCCAGACGGCGCGCATGACATTACGGGGCTGTCTGCATCGCCGAACAGCCAGTATGCCGCTGTCGAAATTGCGCCGCAGCAGGGTTCGTCGTTTGATAATTACCCTGTTAACGGGCGCAATATGTCGACGCGCACCGCACTCATTGGTCAAAACGGCACTATTGTGCGCACGATAGATGGGTGCGGCGTTGTGTGGAAGTAGGATTTTATTTTGCGCTAAAATACGATCGCCCCGGCTGTAATTTTCCGCCAAAGAGCGTATCAATTGTCACGAACGTGAAGCCTTGCTTTGATAACGCATCAAGAACGCACGGTATAGCGTCGACCGACGTCGGGTGGATATCGTGGAATAAGATAATTGCGCCGGCGCGTGCATTGCTGACGGCGCGCGAGCATACGATATTACTATCGCGATCAGCCCAATCGCGCGTATCAACCGACCACAGAACTGATGACATGCCAAATGTTTGTAATTGCTGCGAAACTGAGGCATTGATCGCGCCATACGGCGGACGCATTATTGCCGGTGTTTGTTTGGTAGCAGCATGAATCGCGCGATTGGTTTGCGTGATTTCGTTCGCGACATTGCTCGGCGCGAGCGCCGTCAAGTCGGGGTGCCGCCACGAATGATTGCCGATTTGGTGTCCGCGGGCAGCTTGTTGCTGTAGGATTGCATGGTGCGCTGCTACTTTTTCACCGATTACGAAAAAGGTTGCTTTGGCGTGATAGGTATCAAGCGTGTCAAGCAAACGCATAGTGTGCGCCCCTGGTCCGTCGTCGAATGTTAATGCGATACATTTGCCGCTGCACTGGGTTGTGCTGTTTTGCGGAGCGGCAGGCATTGGCGTAGGATTCTCTGGCGGATTGGCTGACGCTAAATCACGAGGCGCCGCAATATCACCCGTTTGTTTATCAAACGTCCATGATAGTAAATACTGCTCGGAGTGCGCAGCATGCATATCTTGCTTAACCAATACCGTAATTGATATAAAATGATCGTCGTTACGCAGCACTTGGTAGCCCGCTGTGTTCGTGAATGGCTCGGTAATGTGCGCCGACTGTTTGGCGAGCGTATCGCGAAAGCCGCGGTCTTTCTCGTTGATAGCAGCGGCGATCGTATCGTTAATCTTCTGATTTTTCGTAATGGGATATTCAAGTGATGTTTGCTCGGCGCGGTTGCGGCGCTGCACAAATTTTGACGTAATGTCGCGATATTTTGAATTTGCGAAATAATATTTCGTATCGGCGGGATCGGCTGCTGGCGTAACATGCGGGCGGTTTAGATGAAACGCGAGCGCTAAGCATATGGTCGCAAGAACTGGCGCTACGGCAAAAACGATAATGTATGATTTTTTCAAAGAAATACTCCGCCGTTTTCTTGGCGTTTTTCGCGTCGATTTCTTTGGCGCGGGCGATGTGATTTTATGTGTTTTTGAACGCGTCATATTATAGTTATAGCATAATGATATACTGCAGTATAAAAATAGACGACCATGCCGTCTATTAAAATGGGTTTCTACTACCCGAATTAACGATGTGATATCCGAAGATACGTTATTTTAACTCGTTGTGTTATTTTGAAGAGTACCAAAACAACTGTGTATTTGTTAAGGTACATATTGATTTTACCGCTTAGACTTGCCTCAGTCAAGTATTTTGCTTATTATTAAAGTGATAAGGAAAGATCTCAAGGGGAGTGGCATGAAGCGATACTCAATTGGCTTAGATATTGGTACGAGCTCAGTTGGCTGGGCGGTGGTTGATGAAAACAATCATCTGATTCGTTACAAAAAGAAAAATATGTGGGGTGCGCGGCTGTTCGATGAGGCTGATAAAGCGGAGGGGCGACGCAAAAACCGTACGGCTCGTCGCCGACTGAAACGTCGTGCACAGCGGGTTAACTTTTTGCAACAAATTTTTGCGCCGATCGTATTGCCAGTTGACGACGGATTCTTCATTAAGCTTAACGAGTCTGTGTTATGGGAAGATGACAAAACCCGCAGTCCGCTTAAGCTATCGCTTCAAGACGCTGGTTATTATGCCAAAAATTCAGACGGCAAGCTAATTTATCCGACGATCTATCATTTGCGTCATGACCTAGCGACATCTACAGAGCAGAAGGATCCGCGGCTGGTCTATCTAGCAATTCATCACATCATCAAATATCGTGGTAACTTTCTCTATCAAAAAGATTTTAGCGTTGAAGATTCGTCAGATATTAGTGAAAAGTTGACGCAATTAGCTGAATATTTAGAGGAGAACTTTGGTTTTGATAGTGCTGTTTTAGATTCTAGACAGCAGGAAATTATTGCTATCATCAAGCAAACAGACAAAAGCCGTTCGGCGCGTCGCTCGGAAATTGAAGCCTTGCTTAGGTTTGATAAAACTAACAAAGCGATTTTTAGCGAAGTTGTGAAAATGATTTTGGGGTTGAAAGCGGATGGCAAAAAGATTTTTGCTGACCTTGAGGATGAACTAAAGATTGAATTTTCTGGCAAGTACGAAGATAGGCGTGATGAAATTGCGGTTGCTTTAGGCGATGAACGCATGGAATTTATTGATCTGCTAGAAGCAATTTACAACTGGGGCGTTTTGCAATCAGTTTTGAAAGGTGAACACAGTATTTCTCAGGCGATGATCAATAAATATAATTCGTACGCCGCTGATTTGAAATTTATCAAACAATTGTTCCGAGAAAACTTGCCGCACGCAGACTACAAAGTATTTTTCAAATCAAAAAATGACGCCAAAGGCGAATCGTCACATTATACAAAGTACACAACCTCTGGTTATAATTACGCTGAGTTTATCAAAGATTTTGAGATATATTTTACTCAAGCGACTGATGATTTCGCTTATTCATATGCTGATTTTAAGAAAGATGCTGGCAGTAATAAGCCGCCGGAAAAGGTGGCAGAGGCAATTGACCGATTCGCTAGCCAGTTCTCACTAGAATACGCGCATGAATTTATTGAACGGCTCAATAATGGCGAGGCGTTTTCCAAGCAGCGCATGAGCGATAATGGCGCGATTCCATATCAACTTCATAAAAATGAACTGATTAAAATCATCGAAAATCAGGGCAGACATTATCCAGAATTATTAGAAACAGTTGATAATGGTGATGGGAAGCAGAGATATAAGCTAATACGCCTACTTGAACATCGTATTCCGTATTATGTTGGCCCACTACAGACGAAAAATCAAAATAATTCTGATTTTGCTTGGATGAAGCCTTGTGAAAAAGATAGTATTACGCCGTTCAATTTTTATCAAAAAGTGGATAAAATTGCCTCTGCCGAAGCGTTTATCAACAATTTAACTAACAACTGTATGTATTTGCCTGATAAGCCAGTTTTGCCGCGCCATTCGTTGTTATTTAGTGAGTTTGTGGTGCGTAATGAATTGAAGAATCTGAAAATCGATGGCGAGAAGATATCAATTGAGGTAGAAAATAAAATCTTTACCGAACTGTTCCTCCAACATAAAAAAGTGACTCGAGCAATGCTAGTGGATTTATTGAAACGCGAAAATTTTGTCACGTTAATAAATAACAGTAGCCCGAAAATTGAAGGCATGGCGCAGGCGAGTAGTTTTACGGCAGCTATGCAATCGTATGTTGATTTGACGCAGAAAATTAGGCTGCCAATTGAACTTGAAATTAACTCGCAAAATTACCTCATGGCTGAGAATCTGATCAAATGGGTTACTGTGTTTGAAGATAAAGAAATTTTGCGTGAAAAGATCGAAAAAGAATATGGTACGCAGTTGACGCCTGAGCAGATTACCGCTATCTGCAAGCTAAATTATAGTGGCTGGGCGAGCCTTTCGTGTGAGCTATTAACGACAATTAAAAATACAGCTGGCGATTCAATTATTGATTTGATGCGTGATTCACGGTCTTTAGATTGCCGAAATCAAAACTGCAATTTTATACAAATTATTTCTACTGAGGAGATTAAAAATAAATTAAAAGAGGCGCTGGAAAAATATAATGAAAAACACAACGAAGCTGACGTTATTGATAGCATACCAGCCAGCCCGGCTTTGAAACGTGGTATTCGCCAGGCGAGGAAGCTGGTTGATGAGATTATTGAACTTAATGACGGACAAAAACCGGCAAAAATTTATATTGAGATGGCGCGCGGCGGCGAGAAAGGCGGGCGAAAAGACACTCGCAAGGCTCAGCTCAAAAAATTGCATAATAGTATAGAAATTGACAGTCGATATTGCAGCGCTGATGAATTGAAGCGGGTAAAGGAAGATTTAGAAAATTGGGAGTCAATTGATAAGGAAAAGCGTTATTTATATTTCTTGCAGCTCGGTAAATGCGCTTATAGTGGACAAGGGATTAACCTTAACGCAATTAGCCAAGAATGTGAGGTTGAACACATTTTGCCACAAAGCATGGTAAAAGACGACAGTTTAGATAACAAGGTGCTGGTTTATAAAAAGTTCAATCAAGACAAGGGCGGATGTTATCCGCTTAATCCAGAGATTGTACGCTCGCAAAGAGGCTTGTGGGAGTATTGGAATAAGAATAAGCTAATAACTGACACAAAATTAGTGCGGCTCACTAAGTCGAAGGAAAAATTTGAAGCCGAAAAATCAAGCGGCGGCTTCATTAAGCGCCAATTGGTTGAAACGCGGCAGATCAGTAAGCACATTGCTGCACTGTTTAATAAATTATACCGGACCGAGAACGAAGTTGACGTCGTCGAACCGGTGAAAGCGCGTATTGTTAGTGAATTCCGTGACAAATTTGATTTACCAAAGTCTCGTACCATTAATGATTTTCATCATGCCAAAGACGCCTACCTTAATGCGGTATTAGGGCAATATTTACGTAGCAAGTTCCCAGATCGTAGCCGCCAATCCTTGTATAATCGCTATATGAGTTTCAAAAAGGATGAGACGAAAGAGGGTAGCGCTAATAAGCAGCGTGATGATCGTGAGCTAAGTTTCGTGTTGGCGGGAATTGGCCGAAAAGAAGATTTGAACCGCCAAACAGGTGAGATTGTTGACGGCGAGGTGCGTATTGATACCATCCGTCGCACGATGGCGTATAATGATTGCCTGGTGACACGGATGTCGGTACGAAATAGCGGTAAATTTTATAATATAAATTTACAAAAGAAAGAAGTTGGAGCTATAAATAAAAAAGATAATAAAAAGGTAAATTTAATAGATAAGAGAAAAGGGTTGCCGTCTGATAGATACGGCGGTTATAGTGATATCCAAAAAGCGTATAATGTTGCAGCTCAGTACTACGATGTCAAAGGAAAGCGCAAAAGTGAATTAATAGGAATCCCAATTGATATTGCGAATAAGGTTGACTCAAAGCAATTGAAGACTATTGATTTTATACGAAGCGTAGTTCCGGAAGATGCAAGCGATGTAAAAATATTACGAGATAAAATCTTAAAGTATCAGGTTATTAAGCGCGACGGCTCAATGCAGATGTTGGTTTCTGATCGTGAAGTGTGTAATGCTAGGCAATTATTTTTTGATTTTAAGACTGAGCAACTATTTGCAACTTTAGATAAAAAAGATAAAAACAATAAAGAAATGATTAACATCAATCGCCTTTATAGACTAGAAAGTTATGATTATCTAAGAAAAAAATTGTGCCGAATTTTAGATGTCGGTCTAGACACTGATGTTGATACAATACGTGCAATGGTTGACAAGAAATTAGATGAAATGTTTGAAATATTTATTGATAAGCTGAAAAATAATTATCGTCTCTTTAGTAGTTTAGCAAGTAAAATTGAAGCAGAAAAACCGACATTCTACAGGTATAGTACTAGAAGAAAAATGGAAGTATTAGATGAACTACTTACAATAACTCAAGCCAATTCACAGAATGCCAATTTCAAAACAAATAGTTTTGGCGGGCTAGCTGCAGATAGAATGGGAAGAATGGCTGGTCAAAACATTGAGCCAGATGATATTGAATTCTACGATTACTCTATCACTGGCCTAAAAGTTAAGAAAGAAAAATTATAAAAAGAACTTAGGTGGGCAATGAGTTGGCGAACGGTTTTAATAACGCATAAGTCAAAAGCGAGCTATAGAGATGGCTATATGGTCATCAAGAGTGACGAATCGGAGAACATTATTCATTTGAGCGAAATTGCGACGGTAATTTTCGAAAATACCGCCATCAACATCACGGCGTATTTACTATGTGAATTAGCAAACAGTAAAGTTAAAATCATTTTTTGCGACCATAAACGTAATCCGTACGGTGAAATCATACCATACTATGGTCGCTACAATGTCAGCAAAAAGATGATGATTCAGGCGAATTGGAGTGATGGGCTGAAAAAGCTGCTGTGGTTGATGATCGTGGTGCAAAAGATTAAAAACCAAGCGAAGATTTTGAAAAAGTTTGGTTACGATACCGAAGCAACGATGCTTGATGCGTATGCTAGTGATGTACAGCTAGAAGATGCTACTAACCGCGAAGGTCATGCCGCTAAGGTATATTTTAATGCGCTGTTTGGTAAAAAATTTTCGCGCGACCAAGATAATCCGACGAATGCCGCACTCAATTATGGTTACTCAATTTTGCTCTCTACGTTCAACCGTGAAATTTCAAACAATGGTTATTCAACGTCTCTCGGCATCAATCATATAAGTGAGTATAATCCATTTAATCTGACGAGTGATTTGATGGAGCCGTTTCGGGTGATAGTTGATGATTATGTGTACCGAAATCGCGAATTTGCATTTTCGCAGGAAATGAAAGTTGATTTGATTAATTTACTTAATGCGCGCACTAAATTTGATGGACAGAACCAGTTTGTCGCCAAAGCGATCGAGTTATATACGCGGTCGTTTTTTCAAACGCTTGAAGAAAGAGACGCACGAAAGTTTAAACTTTATGAATACGAGGACTAGGTATATGCGAGTGCTGTTATTTTTTGATTTGCCGGTAGAAACAGAAACACAACGACGTGATTATCGACTGTTCCGTAAACGTTTGATAAAAGATGGATTTATCATGTTGCAAAATTCAGTGTATGCTAAGATGGCACTTAATCCTTCAGCGGCGAAGATGGTGCGTGATCGCGTTGATCGGGTGAAGCCGCCGGCGGGAATTATTCAAATTCTGATCGTGACAGAAAATCAGTTTGCTTCAATGGAGTATATATTAGGTCAGAGTGATACGGCTATTGTTAATTCGACGGATCGGCTGGTGGCGTTATGAAGATTACTGTTCGTAATATTGATGAGCCGATTGAGTTTTCTGAGGAGTATGTTTCGACACTAGAGGTTTGGAATAAGCAGCTTTTTCGAGAGATTACTGGCTGTCTGGTGCGATCGCAGTTTGAGAAATTTGAATATGAAATTGTTAATTTTGATGATGGGGCAGTACTTTCCGATCGGCTTATCATTGTTAGCGACGTAGTTAGCTTTGATGTGAGCTCACGCAAAATTGTCAGTGAAATGTATAGACGGCTGGCAAATGCAATTGATAACGATGTACTGAAAGATATGGTTGAAATGGAGGCGAATTTGGAACGAATCGGAGTTTTTGCTGAAGATTCGCTTGGTTTTGATGTTAATTATCGAACGGATTTTGAGTTAAGCGACTTTTTGAAGCTACTGAAAGTTGAGCCGAGTATGTCGTTAGAATACGATATAAAGCAGCGTGTCTATGGTATAATTGACCTTGTAAGCAGCTTGTTTGTTAATAAAATAATCTGCTTTATGAACCTTAAGCAGCTCGTAACAAAAGAAGAGTTTAGTGAGATTGCGAAGACTTGCCTAAATAAGAAGCAGTTGGTGTGGTTCTTGGAATCAAGTAAGTCGTTTGTGGATATAACTGAGCGCATTGTTATCGTTGACGATGATCTCTACACATCCGTAAATAGACAAACAGCACTCTTTGAATAACAGAGTTCGCCTCGGATATTTGAGGTTTTAGAGCTGTGTTATTTTGAAGAGTACTGAAACTTTATTTCACGCATTAGATCTCCCTCCATCGTTTTAGAGCTGTGTTATTTTGAAGAGTACTGAAACATCCGCCTGCAATAGTCGGCATGCCGGTTAGTTTTAGAGCTGTGTTATTTTGAAGAGTACTGAAACTTTAAATACCATCAAAGCAACCGACCGCGCGTTTTAGAGCTGTGTTATTTTGAAGAGTACTGAAACTCTCCGACATGTAGATGAGCGGCTTCACACGTTTTAGAGCTGTGTTATTTTGAAGAGTACTGAAACGTGCTTTTTCATAACTCAGAATATCGTATGGTTTTAGAGCTGTGTTATTTTGAAGAGTACTGAAACGAATCTGTAGAGGGACACGGAGACAGTTTCGTTTTAGAGCTGTGTTATTTTGAAGAGTACTGAAACAAGTTTCGGTGTCTGTATGGCAGCGTCTGCGTTTTAGAGCTGTGTTATTTTGAAGAGTACTGAAACTGTCTGTACATTTCGTTTAGCTTCTGGATTGTTTTAGAGCTGTGTTATTTTGAAGAGTACTGAAACTCCTGCGAGCGATATCCTCGTAGTCGACTTGTTTTAGAGCTGTGTTATTTTGAAGAGTACTGAAACCGTTGCAACGGCGCCGCAAGAGCGCAAAGAGTTTTAGAGCTGTGTTATTTTGAAGAGCTAGCTGCCGTTTTCTCGTTATTCTGCTTTCTTTCTGTAGCGAAACTGGTTTTGCGCAAGAACTCTTTATCCAACACCATCTTCCTCCCCGCATTCCGCGGGTCTACGAAGTCGCCATAACCGGCGATCATCTTCTTGAATCGTTTGAACTTGCCGTTATGAGCATCGGCAAGCTCTACATCTCCATGCTCGGTAACCGCGACATAGCGGCTTCGTAGCGTGTTTGTACTCGTGTTTGTCTGTGTATTCATGATTGTTTATTCTTTAGCAACGTTTGAAATGGCCACGATAGCGGCGGCATATTACCTTTCCGGACTGCGAGAGAAAGAAAAAACGTGCCCACTGCTTGTGACCACGTTGCTTACGGTTATTGTACTACAGGGGGAGGCGGGTTGGCAAGGTTACTTCAATCCGTTCGCTTTTGCAAAACTTTTGTTATCTTCTTCCCAGCGTTTGAACAGACGCCGAGTGTGCGGACTGTTGATGTCAAAGTTAGCTTCGGCTTTGGCTGCGATTTCGGCGGCTCTTTCCGGCGTCATCACGAATAACGGCTTCTGCTCATCAGCAAGCTCGCGCCCTGTTTCATCAATGAGTGCAGCCTTTACCTTTGTGATATCGCCATCCTGTTCCATACCCTTGATTATAACACGCCTACCTCTGCCGAGCAGGTACTCCGCTTCGTCGTACTGCGAGCGTTCGCCAAGGGCGTCATCCATAGCAACGCTGCTATAGTTTTCGGGGATTTCAAATTCAAACACATACCTGCGAGGCTTATTTGATGCTGTTGCAAACTCAGTAGCGACACTGCGCGACAAGCTTGTCGACATATAAGCGTTTTCCTCTAGTATTTGGCCGACTTTCAATTCATCATTCAAGCCAATGCCGCGGTATACCGGAATCCGGCCGCTTGCTGCACTGCGCGCGATAATATTGTCAACGCGCTGCGATGCCTTGAGTGTACCAGGCGTGATAGCTTTACCAAATCGGAAGTGGTCGTTGATTTCTCTGTAGTATGTTCCTTGATACATTAGCAAGCTTTCCATCTCAACTTTTGTAATGCCGCTTGGTAAAAAGCCAGTATCAATCAGCTCCTGCTTGCGTGTTGTTTTGAGACACTCTACTTTATCAGCTAGCTCTTCGTTCTTCATGTCAGTTACTTCAGGTAATTTATAGTCGTCCGATATCTTGCATATCATTACCCATATACAACGGCAGTTGAAGTGCAATGGCGGCTGCCACTTCGTCGTTTTGCGCTCTTTGGGCGTAAATTGCCTCAGTATTATATAAAAACTTTACATCTTTATATCGGATGTAAATAAAATAGCTAAAAACTTTACAAATTATTGTAAATGTAAATAAAAAATGCTAAAATCTTTACATAGTATGACTAAGATTAGCAGTAAAAATCCTAGGATTGGTGTATATAGACCCCAGCCAGAAGGGTTTAAGGCTTTTGTCTTAGAGCCGTTTCCGCCAAAAGATACACTAGTGTTCTCATCGGCTATTCAACAGAAGCATGCTGAGGCGATGCGACTCTTAGGGAAACTAGACGGCATTACAGCCTTGCTGCCAGATAGAGATTATTTTTTGGAAATGTTCGTTCGCAAAGATGCTTCATCCTCAAGCCAAATTGAAGGTACGCAGGCGTCTATCTCTGACGCAATCGAGGCGCTAAATATTGAGCGGCGTAATAATTTGCCGCAAGACGTTGATGATATTTTGCACTATATTGAGGCGCTTAATTATGGATTAGAGCGGGCAAAGGATTTTCCATTCTCGCTGCGTTTCATCCGTGAGCTACACGAGAAACTCATGACCGGCGCACGCAACACGCATAATCCTTTTCCTGGCGAGTTTCGCCGTACACAGAACTGGATTGGCGGTACTCGCCCGGATAACGCGCGTTTCGTGCCGCCGCCTATTCGCGAAATGAACCAGGCGCTAAACGACCTAGAAAAATTCATTCATGCTGACGATGAATATTTACCGCTTATTAAAGCCGGCTTACTGCATGCCCAGTTTGAGACAATCCACCCATTTCTTGATGGTAATGGACGAACTGGGCGTATGCTCGTGACGATGTTTTTGTGGCATCGGCGATTGTTGGAAATGCCAGTTCTCTATTTGTCGACGTATTTTAAGGAGCACCAAGAGGTCTACTATGAAAAACTCAATGCTTACCATTCAGAGAACGGTAATGTTGGAGAATGGGTAGATTTCTTTTTAGATGGCGTGATAGATATCGCTAATTCATCTATTGAAACGTGCCGGAAGATAACTGAATTACGGGAACGAGACATGCGGAAAGCTCAGAAGCTTGGCAAGGCTACGGCTCCGAAAACACTTGATATGATCCGCTTTCTTTATAAAATGCCAACCGTAGGTATCGCTGATGTTGTTAATCAAACTGGGTATAGTAGACCATCAGCTTACAAACTGATAGATCGTCTCGTTGATATGAACATTCTTTATCCAGCTGACGAGAACGATGGTTATGGTAAGAAATATACGTATAAAGATTATGTAGAAGTATTCGCAGAAGACGAATCTCTAGGATGATTTATAATAAAGAGGAAGTATGATGAACGGCTACAATGACGATATTACAAATGATCAACTAGCGAAGCTCCGCCAGCTTTTTCCGGAGGCATTTACTGAGGACAAAATTGATTGGGCGCGGCTCAAGGCGACGCTCGGCGAGGCGGTCGATTTGGGTGAGCGCTACGGTCTCGGCTGGAAGGGCAAGAGCGATGTTTTCGCCAAAATCCAAGAGAAGACGGTCGAGACGCTCCATGCCGATCGGGCTCATTCCGTTGATTGGGATACCACGAGCAATATGTTCATTGAGGGCGACAACTTGGCGGCGCTGAAGATTTTGCACAAGAGCTATTACGGCAAGGTGAAGATGATCTACATTGATCCGCCATACAACACTGGCAACGATTTCGTCTACAACGATGATTTCAAGCAGACACGCAAAAGTTACGAAGCGGAAGCCGGCATCACCGACGACGAAGGTAATGTGACACGTGACGATGGTTTGCGCTCCAACACCGGTGGACACAAACATAGTAACTGGCTTAATATGATGTATCCGCGGCTATTTCTCGCCCGCAATTTGCTGCGGCAAGACGGCGTAATTTTCGTGTCGATTGATGACAATGAAGTTCACAACCTCCGCCTGATGATGAATGAGATATTTGGAGAGGAGAACTTTGTTGCCGATTTTGTATGGAAACATCGCAAGTCAAGTCAGAATGATACAGACGTTTCTCTTTCTCATAACTACACTTTATGCTATGCACGTCGTCGTGACGATTTTAGACTTACCCCACTTGACGTAGATTCATCTAAATTTTCAAACCCGGACAATGATCCTCGCGGCCTTTGGGTTGCTGATCCTTTTGATGCTCCTAATATTCGAGAAAATCTGACATACCCAATAGTGAACCCATTAACGGGTGAACAGCACCTCCCTCCTGGAGGGAGGTGCTGGCGATTTTCTAAGGAGAAATTCGCCAGTGCCTTGGCAGATAATCGAGTGGTTTGGGGCAAGAACGGGAAGGGTCGTCCACAGCTTAAACGATTCCTTTCAGATGCAAAGGATAAAGGAAAGAATCCATTTACTATCTGGGATCATATCGGTACGGCCACCGATGGAACTAAAGAACTTATGCGTTTGTTTGACGGAAATAAGATTTTTGACACACCAAAGCCAGTTTCTTTTTTGAGGGAAGTATTAAAAATATCTACGAATAAAACGGATGATGATATTTGTTTGGACTTTTTTGGTGGTTCTGGCTCCTTTGCTCACGCCGTCATGCAACTCAACGCCGAAGACAGCGGCAATCGCCAGTGGATTTGCGTACAGTTGGGCGAGCGAACAGACGAGAAATCGGAGGCGTTCAAAGCCGGTTATCACACCATCGCCGATATTTCTCGTGAGCGGATTCGCCGCGCTGGTGCGAAAATCAAAGCCGATTTTGCTGATAAATTGTCTGAACGAGAAGTACCGCTTGACCTTGGCTTCCGTGCTTACACTATCGGCGAAAGCAATTTCAAACGCTGGAACGAGCAGGTCTCGACCGCCGAGGAAATCCGCCAGCAGACGCTTGAATCAATTGACCCGCTTGAGCCTAATGCGACCGATGATAATATTCTGACAGAGATCTTGCTCAAACGCGGTATCTCTCCATTGGTAGCTCTTGAGCAGCACGACGGCTACTTGTTCGTGCCATCTGAGTCACTTGCGATTTCGCTTGGTGCCAACCTGACTGAGGCTGGCTTCGCTCGCCTGCTTGACAGTGGCGCCGAACAAATCGTCCTGCTATCGCGTGCATTTGGCGACGATGCGAACTTGAAAGCAAACGCAATGTTGCAGGCGGAGCAACGTGGTGTACGGGTGGAGGTGGTGTGATGAGAATATTTTGGATGAAGCAAAGAGTGCAACATGACAACCAGCCAACAGAGTTGGTCATTCCTACCCCGGTATACCTAGACTATCAAGCAGTGTTTGATATGCTCGCAGTAATTGAAGACGGGATCAGCCAATTTGAAGAGATAAAAACAGTATATAGTGATTCGAAAAACAATACAGAAGATGTCAAGGCTAATCTACAAGGAAAAATACCGCTTGGTTTCTTGAGCATAAGCGGAGAGGGTGGCTTTAGCGCTAGTAAATCGCGAGAGGGAATTCAATCTAACAGCAAAGAGGTTGCCTCTAAAAAGGTGCACACTAGTGTTTCGTTGTTTGCTAAATTGAGGCTTCTGCTTACTAAGAGGGGTATGGTGAACCAGACATTAAGCGATAAGTTTCAAACTGGGGATTTTGTTGAGTTTAAGTCAAGATTCCAGAAAATCGAAATAGCACAGCTAATGAGCGCACTGTCTCAAGCAGTTGATTTGGGTAATAAGTTTTCCGAGAAGGGAAATAAAGTAAGAATGCCGAAAGAAGTTAGCAAAATTCAAAATCTCATCAAGCCTATAGAAGATGGTTTCTTGTCTTGCAGAGATATAGATAAAGTACGATGTCTAATTGAACTAGATGAGAAAGTTACAGAGCAGTTTGACGTGGAGAGACTATTGCGAGGTGAATATAGGGTATTTGGAAAAGTAGTTAGGATTGAAGAACACGGTTTCAATATATTCGAGTCAACTGACCTAGGTCTAATCAAGCCGGAGTATCTTGATAGTATGCTATCAGAATCATTTAACAGTGTAGTTGCAGAAGATAGCGATCTGAAGAAAATGTTTGATGTACCAGATGAAATACCGATAGTTATTAAGGGTAGAGTATTTATTGTAAAGCCAATAGCAATTTTTATGTAGGAAAACAGTTTTATGAATGAAAAAGATTCTAATTTTCAAAACATTGTAAGCATCTTAGGGCTTATAGCAGCTTTTATTGCAGCAGTGACACCCTTGTTCGGACAGTCAGAATTAGGTAAGTACTTTATAGAAACATCTTTTGTTGTCCCCGTAACTATACTTACAGTTTTTATAGGAATTCCTCTATCGTGGAATATTATTGAAAATCATAAAATGATTATGATCCCAGTTAAAAAACGAGGATCTGAGCTTCCTCGATATATAAGGCTGCCACATGTAATATGGTTTATGACTTTACTCTCTACGGTATTACTTATAGTGTTTTTTGTGGCGAAAGAATTAAATTGGTTACCATTCGTTCAATATATAATATATCCAACTTTCTTCTTGAGTATGTTCGCGACATTTTCTTTACTTCTAGCTTCTTCTATAGGACGCGCGGAATATGAAAATCAAAAAGTTACTATGCCATACAAGATACTGAAGACCCTAGAAAATAACGGACTTGTTAAGCCAAAAATTAAGGTTATAGAAAACATCAGTATTCAAAACAATGACTATATACAAAATGAATTAGGTATACCAAATGAATTTGGCGGAGTTAGGCTAGTTACCGTTGAGGTTGACAGTGGAAAAGTACAAGCTATTCTAAGTGGTGATTTATCCACCTTGCTAAGACAAATTGAACCTGCAGAAAAGGTAAAAGATGACTAACTTCATCCTCTACAAAACCCCAGACAACAAAGTCTCCATCAACGTCCAAATCGAAGACGAAACTGTTTGGTTGACGCAAGATCAGATGGCGGAGCTTTTTGATAAGTCGAAGCCAACGATCGTGGAGCATCTGGGGAATATTTTTGAAGAAGGCGAGCTAGACGAAAATTCAGTTGTTCGGAAATTCCGAATAACTGCCGCCGACGGCAAGAATTACGATGTAAAGCACTACAATCTGGATGTGATAATCTCCGTCGGTTACCGCGTCAAATCTTTGCGTGGTACACAATTTCGCCAATGGGCGACCAAGCGACTCAGAGAATATATCATCAAGGGATTCACGATGGATGACGAGCGACTCAAACAGGGTGGCGGGCGATATTTCAAAGAATTGCTACAGCGCATTCGTGATATTCGCTCTAGCGAACGCAATTTATATCAGCAGGTGACGGACATTTATGCGACGAGTATTGATTATCAAAAAGATGCCGATATGACAAAAAAGTTTTTTGCGACAGTGCAAAACAAAATGCATTATGCGGTGCACGGTAAAACTGCGGCGGAAATGATATATGATCGTGCCAATGCCACGCAACCAAACATGGGGCTAATGAATTTTAAGGGCAATTACATAACAACTGATGACGTGGTGGTGGCGAAAAACTATTTGACCGAGGATGAGCTAAACGAGCTGAATTTAATAGTGTCTCAATACCTTGATTTTGCTGAGCTCCAGGCAACTCGCCGCAAAGCTATGACCATGCAACAGTGGATTGATAAACTAGACGAGTATTTACGTGTAAACGACTCGAAGTTGCTTGATGGCGCTGGCAAGATTAGCCACAAACGGGCGATGAAAAAGGCTAGGCGCGAATTTGACGCATACCGCCAAGATGAAATGCGACGGTTGGAGAGCGATTTTGATAAGGTAGTAAAAGAAATAAGGACTGATAATTTTAATGAAACTAAAATTTGAACCCAACCAACAGTATCAACTCAATGCCATCGATGCGGTGGTGGATATCTTTAGGGGACAACAGAATATCACTAATGGTGTAAGCATCCCTGGGCAACTACCGCTCGGGATTGAGGGGCAGCAACTTAGCTTAGAGACCGCTGGCGCAAGAGGTAATAATTTGCTTCTTAGTGAAGACCAGGTTATTAGGAATACGAGACTGGTTCAAGAGAGAAATAGTATTCTGCCAGCTGAAACGGCTGGTCGGGCGATAGTTACGAATCATCGCTCTACGGACGTTGTCTATGGTGAGAAGTTTCTGTGCGGCATGAACTTCTCCATCGAGATGGAAACGGGGACAGGCAAGACGTATGTATATCTGCGAACGATTCACGAGTTGCACGAGCAGTATGGCTGGAAGAAGTTTATCATCGTAGTGCCGAGTGTGGCGATTCGTGAGGGCGTGCTGAAGAATTTGGAAATTACCCGCGAGCACTTTGACGAACTTTACCACAAGCCAGCGATGAATCCTTACGTCTGGGACAGCAAAAAGACGGGACAGGCACGCGAGTTTGCGACTAATGATACGCTGCAAATCATGGTCATCACTATTGATAGTTTCGCTAAGGCGGCTAACATTATGAACAAGCAGAGCGATTATGGTCGTCCGCTTGATTTCATTCGTGCGACTAATCCGGTGGTGATTGTCGACGAGCCGCAGAATATGGAAACCGATACGCGAAAAGCAGCGATTGAAAGCCTGCATCCGCTCTGTACGCTGCGTTATAGTGCCACGCATAAAAACCCGTACAATCTACTCTATCGCCTGACGCCGGTCGACGCCTATGATAAACATTTGGTAAAGAAAATTGAGGTACACAGCGTACTGAGCGAGGATAGCTATAATGACGCGTATGTGAATGTGGTGAAGCTGGAGCGTAAAGGTAAGAGCCGGATTATTGCGCATGTTGAAATCGACACGAGTGATGAGCGCGGCTTACAGCGGCGAGTAGCGAAAGTGAGTCCGGGCGATGATCTGGCGGAGATGGCGGGTCGTGCGGTGTACGAAAATTACGTGGTGGAGCGGATCGATTTTACCGAACAGGTGGTGGAATTCACTAATGGTAAGACAGTATATGTCGGGCAGAAGGACGAGAGCTTGCGCGAGGAGATTTTGAAGCGGCAGATTGAGTTGACGATTGAAGACCATTTTGATAAGCAGAGGCAGCTGGGCGCGGATGTGAAGGTTTTGAGTTTGTTCTTCATCGATAAGGTGGCAAATTACCGTGAGTATACGTCAGGCGGCGCGGCGAAAGGTAAATTTGCTGAGTGGTTTGAAGAAATCTATAAAAAGGTGGCGGCCAAACCGCGCTTTGCGGGCGTGCTAGATGGGCTAGCGGCTGAGGCAGTGCACGACGGCTATTTCGCTAAGGATAAAAGCGGGCAATGGAAGGATTCGCGCGATACCAAGGGCGAGGGCGGCCGAACAAAAGACGATGATAGCGCCTACAATTTGATCATGAAAGACAAGGAGCGGCTGCTTGACCCGAACGAACCGCTGCGATTTATCTTCAGCCACTCGGCGTTGCGCGAGGGCTGGGATAATCCGAATGTGTTTACGATCTGTACGTTGAACGAAACGTCGAGCGAGATGAAAAAGCGCCAGGAAATTGGGCGGGGATTGCGCTTGCCGGTAGATATCAATGGTGAGCGGGTTCACGACCAGAATACTAATGTGTTGACGGTGGTAGCTAACGAAAGTTACGCGGATTTTAGCCGCAAGCTACAGACGGAAATTGAGCAGGAAACGGGAATTTCGTTTAGCGGGCGGATTAAGAATCGCGACGATCGGCGGCGGATACGGCTGACAAAAAGCCTGGCTTTGAGCGGCGATTTTAAGGAATTATGGGAGCGGATCAAACATAAAACCGTTTACCACGTGGCGTTTGACACGGGTGAATTAGTGCGACGGGCGGCTGAGCAATTAGCACTCGTTGAGCCTATCTGTCCGCAGATCGTTGATACTAGAGTGCGAATTGAGCAGTTGGGCGCGGAGCGCGGCTTTATGGTCAACGAAACGCCGGGTGCTGGCATAGCAGCGGATGTCCAGCGGGTGCATGTGCCGGATATTCTGAGTGTACTGGAAAAGCGAACGGGATTGACGCGCGCGGCGATCTTTGCCGTACTTGATAAAGCGGATGCATTTGGCAAATTAGCGCGCAATCCGCAGCAGATGATCGACGAGGCGGCGCGGGCGATACGTCGCGCTAAGCAAATGGCGATGGTAGATGGAATTAGTTATCGAAAAACTGGCGAGAGTTATGACATGCGCTTGTTTGAAAATCACGAACTTGAAACTTATTTGTATGATGCAGCGACGAAGAGCGGGGCGATTGCCGTCGAGAAGCCGGATAAAACGATATATGATTACGTGGCGGTTGATTCAGAAGTGGAGTACAAATTCATGAAAGCGCTGGAGCAAGCGGACAACATTCGGTTTTATGTGAAGCTGCCAGGCTGGTTTACGATCCCGACGCCGCTGGGCTCGTATAATCCAGACTGGGCGGTGGTATTTGACGGCGATCAGCGGGTGTACTTTGTGGCGGAGACGAAAGGCTCGGACGATATCAATGATCCGCATCTGAGCGCGAGTGAGCGCGGTAAAATTCTGGCTGCACGACGGCATTTTGCGGAAGTCGGAGTTGAGTATGCGGCACCGGTGCGGGAATTGCGGAGTGTGCTAAATAGGATATAAGATGAAAGAACAAAAGTAGCAAATACGCGGAAGCGTTTATATTTTTTGATCAATCTTCATATATCCGCGCTTACCGTGTCGGTAGCCGTTGTGAATGCGTGGCATTTCATGCTACAATAGCCCCACAATTAACAATTAGCATATCAAGAGTGCGGCGAGAGAACTAGCTCGTTGAGCCGCCAGCAACCTGCTTTAGCATGGGACAATTCCATGCTACGGTAAGGTGCTCCATCTAGCCCGAATGGGAAGATATTGTTGCGAAACTCCTTTCTGCTCGGTGCATGGCAAGATGTGCGGAAGGAGTAACCTATGAGTAAAAATCAAAATAGTATACGCACAGCTGAGAGTGTGTCACCAGGGCATCCGGATAAATTATGCGACCAGATTTCAGATGCAATTGTAGATGCATATCTGGCAAAAGATCCGCAGGCGCGTGTAGCGATTGATGTAGCGGGCGGGCACGGTACAGTATTTGTTACGGGCGAGGTATCAAGTCGGGTAGAAGTAAATATTGCAAAAATTGTTCGCCGAATTGCCGGCAAAAATAGTGAAGTTATTGAGCGGGTTGCTGAACAGAGTCCAGAAATTGCGCGTGGTGTCAACGCAGGCGGTGCGGGCGACCAGGGGATTATGATAGGCTATGCTTGCAATGAGACACCGGAGCTGTTGCCGCTAGAAGTGGTGTTGGCGCGGCGCCTAAATCAGCGTCTATATCAGCGTTGGCCATATGACGGCAAGACGCAAGTATCGGTGCGTGGTCGCGATATCGTTGCGATTGTGGCGAGTTTCCAGCATGCGCCGCATGACGAACTGGAACAGGCGGTGAAAGATTGGGTGCGAAACGAAGCGGTACGATATGTGGATGTGAAGTACGTTATAGAAGCTCAAACGGAGTGCCGGACGAATGGCGCAGCGACCGAGAACAACGGTCTGATATTGCATATCAATCCGGCGGGCGATTGGCAAATTGGCGGATTTGATGCTGACGCAGGTCTAACAGGCCGCAAACTGGCGGTGGATAATTATGGTCCGCGCGTACCGCTTGGCGGCGGGGCATTTAGCGGCAAAGACCCAAGCAAGGTAGACCGCAGCGCTGCGTATATGGCGCGCAAAATTGCCATTGACTATTTGCGCCGATCCCGCGCGGGCGAGGTGCTTGTACGATTAGCCTATGCAATAGGCTGCGATCAGCCGGTTGAAGCTACGGCGATCGTCGACGGTGTGCCGCGCGAAATTACCGGGTATGATTTGACGCCAAATGGCATTATTGAAACGCTTGATTTGCGCCGCCCGATATATGAACAAACTGCCCGTTATGGTCATTTTGGACATGCAGATTTTCCGTGGGAACATTAGCATTATTAAGACTGGCGTTTGCGGTAAATCTTGACGATCCAAATCGCTACCGTACCGACAATAACCGTCGCGATACCGCCGAAAATATACAGCAGATAATTTGGTGCCGTGTTTGCGCTGCCGCGAGTGCGAGAGTTATTAGTGTCTTTGTTCGTTTGGTTTTCGTTCGCTTTCGTGGCGTCTGTTGACGTGCTGGTGTCCGCGGCTTTTTCTTTTTCACCTGTCTTTATGCGTGCGGCGTCTGCCTCTGCTCTTGCAAGCGTCGTCGTGTATGGTTTGCCGCGAATTTCGCTGCTGCCGTCGGCGCGAATATATTTTCGCTGCACGGTAACGTGGTCGCCTTGCTTGCTGATGAGTGCGAGCGTTTCGTAGCCGCCTGTTTCGTCGTAGCCTGCGCTGTCGCCATCGGTGAATTTCCACTCAAACGGGAACGGCGTGTCGTCGCATTCATTGCCGATGCCGTCGCCATCGCTGTCAATCTGGCTATAATTATAAACGTCTGGGCAATTGTCGAATTCGCGCGGAGTCGAATCGCCGTCGTCCGATACAGTGAGCGGCGTCGTGGCGGTATTTGTTTTGCCATTTGAATCAGTGACGCGCAATGTCAATACGCCGTCGAATTCTGCCGTGAATGTATGGTTGAACGTTGGCTGCGTCGTTTTCAAATCATACACGCCGTCTTGGTTAAAATCCCATTCGTACGAAACGATTGCGCCGTTTGTAGCGTATGATCCGCTGCCGTCAATTCGGATCGTCCCGCCGACTTTCACGACGTACGGCCCGTTGATCCAAGCATTTGGCTTGGCGGCTGCCGTTTGAATGGCGTTTGTTACGGCGATATTGACATTGTCGTCATCGGCATTAATGAATGCGCCGCCGCTTTTTTCGACGAGTGGTTTAATCGTTTCGTCATGTTCTAAATATTCGTCGGCAAGCACGTACAATTGCGCCGGATCGACGGCAAACGCGAGCGTGTTAATGTCTTTTTCGGTGAGATTCGTGCCCGGCTCGGGGCTGAGCGCGGGTGCATCGGTGACGGTCAGGACAATCTTTTTCACGCCTGGTCGCCACGGTAATTCAAGCGCTGATTTTATGCCGGAATACATCGTTTCTTGTGCGTCGCCTCCGCCGTCTGCCGAAATGTTTTCGAGCGATTTTTTCAGCGCGGCGGCGTCGCTTGTGAACTCCTGGTCGACCCGCGATCGGTAATCATTTGGGTAGTTTGTCCGCGCCGGATCGTCGCGGTACGACGTGATGGCAAAGCGGGCGCTATTTGTTTGCTTTTTAACATCGTCGATAATCATTGAGATATGCGTCTTAATCGAGTCAATCTTTGATCCCATAGAACCAGTTGTATCAATATTAAACACTATATCGATATCGCTGCTTGTACCGCCAATTTGCTTGAACTGTTTTTCAAAATCAGTTTTTCGCAGTTTTGCATAGACAGCTTTAGCGTACTCACGGTGTCCGGTCGTGTTTGGGTGATACCATTCGTTAACATCGGTGCTCGGCTCCATAAACTCATTCAGCCAGCGGTTTGGATTTTTGTGCTTGCTACTCGGGTCGGGCTCATGCCCCTCAAAGCGAAGCGGAATATCGTTGATAAATATGACTTGACCGGGGTGGAGCTTGTTATCTTCAGCGACTAGTTGTGCGAGCATAGCGTTACCCCGTCGACCAAGATCGCGAATTTCGTACGCGGCGTAGTATGCTGCCGAGAACGGCCAGCCGCCAAATGAATAGTCGGACGCAGTCGCGAGCAGCGGATATCCAGCGATGACGATTTTAGCGTCTTTGCGAAGACCGTTGGCGCGAAGCCTTTTTAATACTTTGTATATATTGTCTTTCACTGTTAAAAGATGTTTTCTAGCATAATTTATGGCATTCTCACATTTATTCCTATCTTTTGCAAAGAGAGCAAAACAGGACTCAACGATATCCTTAAACTTAAGATCATTTCCGCCAATAGAAAACATCACAAGATCAGTCTGCAGTCCAACGAAGTTCGCTTGCGCTTTTATCGTTCTCGTACAAGAATATGAAACATTTTGCCGCATACCCAGATTGTGGTTGCTGCCAATTTGTATGGAGTGTATATTGAGAGCTCCCGACATTTCATCAGAAAATCTAGTGCTGCATTGTTGCTGCAATCTGTGCCGTATAGTTTCCCTTGGGGTGCTCAGTGGAAATGTTGCAAACGATAGTTCTTTTTCAAATTTCCTATCGGAAAGTATATTGCTGGTGACCGCACCGCCGCAAGCCCTATTATTAAATGTTAACGAAATACCGCGCTCTACTAGCGAGTTCAGATAGATATGCGCCCAGTTGTTGCCGCTGCGGTAGCATTCGTCTGGTCCGTAATAATTTCCCGCGCCATTCCCAGCTGAATACGAATCGCCAAGCAATACGGCGTGGAGCTTTTTGCCGGATAGAGAAGGGCGAAGTTCAACCTCACCGTGCGCAATTGATGCATGAAAAAACGCAGCAATGACTGCTGCGGTTAATGTTGGTAATAATAGAGTGAGATTTTTATTCATAGTTCTACTCCTGAGCATCTTACAGTAATTATTATACTAAGTTTTCCTGGAGTGTCTTTATCTATATATATGGTTAGTCTCAAGGATTTGTTATTTTGCGATTTAGTCGCTTCTATTGTGTATAGAGAATCAGTAACTACGTCAGATTCTGTTATTGCCCAGCCGCCATCTTTCACTGTCGATTCTAAGTCTTTTCTTAATTTATCCTCTTGCTTTGTTGAATCAATCTCGAAAAAATTAGTTATACTATAATCTGGTCTCGGCTTCATTCTGAATAACCCGACGTTAGTACGAGGGCTGACGGTGGTGTATTTAAAATTCATCCCCAGCAAATCTTTCCGCCCCATTGGGTCGTTGAGGAGCTGCTCCGCCTCTTTATATACGATGTACTGAGAAATGCGCTCGTACCCTATAAGCGCGGCGTACAACAAAAATAGGCACGCCGCAATGATGCCAACGATCACGCCAATCCTTCTTAAAATTCGTACAGCCGTAGGTTTTTTGGGTGGAGTTGGTGTGCGCTTAGTGGTCATAACGTGCCCTCGTTACTGCTAATTTTACCCTTATTTTAGCATACGCGCGCTCGCGTGATACAATGAGAAAGTAAAATGGAGGGCGAGCTATGAGGGGCGCAAAAAAAGCGAAAACACAAACACGAAAGCAGTGGCTAATCATCGCGGTGATTGTGCTGGCAACCGCTTCGCTTACTGCATGGTGGTGCATGCGTAAGGCGGATCAATCGGCGAAAAAGCGTGAACAGTCAACGACTGCTCTGTCTGACGCAGCGAAATTTAAGCAACACTATTCGCAGGCGGCAGACGACAACCGTTTTGTGTATGTGTCGCCTAGTGAGATTAAGCAAATTTTCGAACATGGCAGCGGTCTCGTCTTTTTAGGCTTCAAAGAATGCCCGTGGTGCCAAAAACTAGCGCCAATGATTGACGAGGCGGCAAAAGCTGAAGGGCTGACAAAAGTTTATTATATGGACATACGCCAGGCGCGTGCGAATAATGACGTAACATACCAAATGCTGGTCGAAAAACTAAAAGATTATTTAGCGAAAGATGGCGATGGTAATCCGCGTATCTTCGTGCCAGACGTCACGGCATTGCATGACGGCAAAATTGTTGGACGGTTTTTACCGGAAACGTCCATTGATGATAAAGGCTTGACGCCCGGTGAATACTGGACGACCGAGCGCCGTGCGGATGCGATCAAACAATTACGTGAGATTATTGCAAAGACACGATAGCTAGTCATCTAGTCGTGGTATATTTGTAAATTATCCTAGTGGTTAGAGAAATAGATGAACCGTTCGCAGTTATACATTCACATTAAACAAACCTATGGTACTGACCCGGAGTTTTTATGGCAGAAATACCCGAACTACGCAGTGTTTCGGCATGATGACAATCATAAGTGGTATGCGATCGTGATGGATGTGCCGCGTAGCGCAGTTGGTTTAACGGGCGAGGGGATGGTTGATGTACTGAATCTGAAGCTTGACCCGAGCTTGATCGACGATTTGCGAACGCGGCCAGGCTTTGTGCCCGGCTATCATATGAATAAAACGCATTGGGTAAGCGTTGCGTTGGACGGTTCGGTAGCGAATGAGGAGATCGTTAGTCTACTAGACATGAGCTACCAGGCGACTCGATAACTTCGGTGTGTAAATTACGCCGCTCGGTATTCGCCTAGAACTGTCACTGTGTGGTTGCTTTGTTTAATTTCGTTAATAAGCTGGCGGAGTTTTGCACCGGCGCAGTCAACGACGATGAAAAATTTGTATTGCCACGGTTGCCCGACGATCGGCTGAGATTGGAGTTTACTTAGATTGACGCCAGCGCGAGCGAAAATCTGCAGTACCTCGACGAGCGCACCTGGCTGATGGCTTGTCGTAACGACGAGCGATGCGCGCGTCGCGTCGGCGGGCGGGCTTGTTTCTTCTAGTACTAAAAAGCGCGTGATGTTGTCTTTATCGTCTTGGATTGATTCTGCGACAATCGGCAAGTTGTACAGTTTAGCCGCCGCCCGCCCGGCAATAGCTGCCCGATGCGGCGTATGCTCGCTCGCAATAAATTCAACTGCGCCAGCGGTATCGAAAAACTCAATCAAGGCTGCGTGCGGCAGGTGTTGCTTCAAAAACGATCGGCATTGTGCGAGCGCTACAGGGTGCGAGTATACCTCGGTAATATCGGTAAGCTTCGTGCCTGGGCGTACTACCAGCATTTGGTCGATCGCCAGTTTCATTTCGCCGATAATTGGCGTGCCGCATGATTCTATCAGCTGGTACACTTCGTTGATGCTGCCAAAGATCGTGTTTTCTACCGCCGTTACAATTGCATTGGCTGAGCCATCGGCATAAGCGTCAAATGCGTCGCGAAATGTTACGCACGGCACGATTGTTGCCCGCGCGCCGTACCACTGGCGCACTGCTTGTTCGTGGAATGAGCCGGCTTGTCCTTGAATCGCTACGGTAATATTTTTTGATTGGGTCACTGAACCATTTTATCACTTTCGGTGTTACTTATAGGACTATTTAAAATGTAACTCTAGACAATTGTACGGGTATGATTTTTTATGGTATAACTAACTGATGGCAAATGACGTAAAACAATGTGTTCATGTGTCGCTTATCGCATTTCGTGATGGTGATAAAATCCTACTAAACCGCCGCGCTGACACGGGCGGTACGATGTGGGAGTTTATTGGTGGCGGCATTGAGGTGGGCGAGACGCCGCATGAAGCGATTCGGCGTGAAATTGTGGAAGAGGTAAATTATGCGTTGTCTATGGACGATGACCTACAGTTTGTTGATGAGCTACGTATCACATACGGTGACGTGCAAGCGACTGTTTATTGTTTCACTGCGCAGTTACCAGGGCTTGATAAGTTTTCGGACAGTGACGAGGTGTTTGTGCGTGACCTCGCATTGTTTAGCCGTGACGAAGCGCTTGAACTGGAATTATTGCCGATGACACGGATGATTTTGGAAGACGGTATTGTGTAATTAAGGAAAAAGTGGGTATTGCGTATGAAAACTGAAAATATTGACGGCGCTAGCAAAACAAAACTGCTCATCGCGACGGGCAACCGTGCGAAATTAGCTGATTTTAAGCTGTACCTGAGTGATGACTATACTGTGCTTGGTATTGATGATATTGGTATAAAGCTGAAAATTCCTGAAGGAATTGACTCAATTGAAGATAATGCGATTGCTAAAGCGCGGGCATATGCGGTAAAAACCGGATTGATGTGTTTGGGTGATGATACAGGATTTTTTATCAAAGAACTGAATGGCGAGCCGGGTGTGGCGCTGCGCCGTTGGGGCGGAGAACTGCCGGAAGAAACTACTGGCGAGGAATTCTGGGATTATTTGCAGCAGAAAACGAAGGGGCTGAAAAATCTTGACTGTTATTTCAAGCAGTGTGTCGCGATTGCATCGCCGAACGGTAAGATTCAGGTCGTGCACAATGTAAATAACGGCGTGCTGAATTGGGTAAAATTACAACAGCCATATAATGGAACGGATTATCCGCTCGCGGCGGCGTTTGAGTCGCGCGATCGAAAAAAGACATGGGATGAGATGAGCGACGATGAAAAGCGTGCGTTTGACAAAGATTTTATTCGAAAGTTGAAGCAAGCGATAGCAGCGTTATCATAAATAATCTTGTGTGTTTGTGTGAAAGCCTAAAAAGTCGTAGTATATAGTAGCATGAGTACTGCCCATGGAATCATTACGCATCAAACGAATCGCCCGATAGACTATCTGTATAGGTTGTCGCTTAAGGCGCTGATTACGAATGCTAATGGTGATATTTTGGTCGTGAAGGAGACGGGGCGCCACTACTATGATTTACCAGGTGGCGGCATGGATCATGGCGAGGATTTCCGCCAAGCGCTGGCGCGAGAATTAGCAGAAGAGATAAGTCTAAGCGGCAAATTCTCGTACCAAATTATTGATATTGATCAGCCAGCATATCTGGCGGAACATAATTTTTGGCAAGTACGATTGGTTTTCGCTGTGTCGCAATCTGGCGGGCACTATGCACCAGGCATTGATGGCGACGAAATTGCATGGCTGCCGCTTAATTATTTTGAACAGTCAAAACACGAGGTAGAGCGGCGGATTGTTAGGTATTGGCATGCGGCGTTCAAGAAACAAGTTGCTGTGCAAAGACATAAATAATAAGCAGTTTTTACAGCTTGCTTGTAAATAATAGTATCTTACGATTTATATTAAAATAATAGGTGTTTTCGCGGCGGTTATTGTGAGGGGGTATTTATCCATTCTGTTACAATAATCATATGGACATCGCTGCAGTTGATCAAACTTTGCGCCAGTTAGCAGTCGGCGACGAAAAATATGCGGCGTTTCAGCGACGAATCGTTAATACAAATAAGCGCGTGTACGGCGTGCGCACACCGGCGCTCCGGCATCTAGCAAAGCAGCTGGCACGCTATGGGATCGGTGCGGCTGGAGGTGATGGCAATAATGAAACGCCGCCGCTGAACGCTGCTGCTATACGAATATTTTTACGCGAGCTTGACGAGACAGTTTACGAACAGGTGCTGCTGGGCGGTTTGCTTATCAATTATACGAAAATGAATGACGAAACGATGATTGATTTGATACGCTGCTATTTACCGTTGGTTGATAGCTGGGCAGAAATTGATACTTTTGTTGAGCGCCGCGCGCGGTTCCGGGCAGATGTTTGGTGGAATTTTGCATGCGAGAATCTTCATCAGGACGGCGAGTTTTTCGTCCGTTATGGCGTGATTATGCTGATGAGTAATTTTTTGACGCTGGACAGTATGAGCCGCGTGTTTACTGAGCTGCGAACTATCACGCATGACGGTTATTATGTCAAAATGGCGATAGCATGGCTGTATGCTGAAGCGGCGCTGGTTAGTTTCGACCAGGCAATGAACGAACTGTCTATTGCGCCAATCGACGTATGGATCAAAAAGAAAGCTATGCAAAAAATGAAAGAGTCGCGTCGGTTTACATCGGAGCAACAAGCAATAATTGCCAAAGAAAGGGGTGCGCTATGACAAAATCTATTACGGCGAAGCATATTAATGAGGCGCTGGAGTTTCGCCACGCCTGCAAGAAGTTTGATATCAACAAAAAAATTTCAGACGATGACATAGAATTGCTTTTGCAGGCAGCGCGCTTGGCGCCAAGTTCATATGGCATGGAGCAATGGAATATCATCGTGGCGCAGGACGCCAAACTGCGCACTCAACTGAAAAAGTCAAGTAGTATTGTGAATGGTTCGCGCTTTGATGCGAGCTATATATTGGTTTTCACTGCGAAAACTGCGAGCGGATTTGATAGGCATATGACGCACATGCTGCGCGACGTAAAAGGCGCGAATGTGGTAACGGCGGCAGCGATGAAGGCGGGCTGGAAACATTGGGCGAAAACTGATTTTAAGATATACGATACGCCGGATGGACTACACCAGTGGGCGGCACGCCAGGCATATATCGTACTCGGGTTTGTCATGCTAGCAGCGGCAGAGCGAGGAATTGATTCGTGTGCGATTGAGGGTTTTTCAATTGATAAAGTAGCTGCCGCGTTAGAAAGTTTCAAATTGATCAACCGCGATAACGATTTACCGGTAGTAATGCTGGCGCTTGGTTATCGTGCCGACGAATCAACACACCCGCGTACCCGCCGTGAAATGGACGAGATTGTAACGTGGTATTGATAGCGCTGAGGATGTTTGTTCTTCTGCTGCGCTACTTGAGCTACCGTCGCTTCTTTCGCTTTTCTACACCAACTAAATACCGTCCAAACGTCCAGCCGCGGCAAATTTTCGGCACAATCCACTCCCACGTTATCCACCAAAGTATCAGAATAGCTTGTGGACTGATTTGATAAATTGCTGGGGCATAGACGCGCAGTATCATGGCACTCATTGACGCTATGAGCATAATTGCTACTGCATCAATACACCCGGCGAGGAAGTGATTGGCGAGATTGTTCTTTACAGGCTCAGCGTTGAGCGGCTGGCTTTTTAGATATTTCTTGAGACGGAATGTCATGGTGTAGCCGAGTGCCGCGCCGAGCGTATTCATTACTAGATCGTCGACGTCAAACAGACGATAACTGCATGGGTAGATATGGAACAATCCGGTCAGCTGTGTAATCTCGATCAAGAATGACAAACCTAAACCTGCCGCGATAGCGAAACGAATGTGTTTTCTAAAATACAACGCAACAAATGCGCCGAGCGGCATAAAGAAGCAGATGTTAGCGATAATTTGCAGCGCAGCGGTTATGTGCTTGCTAGGTTGCGCAACATCAACAATCCAATGAAGCGGGATAAACTGCGGCGATAAAGACTGTTTCGCGCAAAACGACGCTGGGTTGTCGGGCATCGGATAGAGAGTGAATAATCCAAGCCCAAGCAAATACAGTATAAATGTATACGAAAAAATAACATATCCCCATGTTGCCCGCCGCTGTGCTATCAGCCGCGCAATGATGAACGGGATTGTCAGCAAAATGCACATAAATGGCCAATACACTAGGCTCAATGCAAAAGACTCCGAAAACGGTTGAAGAAAATGACGCATATATGCTATGTATGATAGCACAGTGTAGGATGTTTGTTTTTGATACGGTTTTCTCAGGCTATAATGAAAATATATGAGAATTACCGTTTACCTAAAACCCGGCAGCAAACGCGGTGATATGGTGGTTGAAAACACTGACGGTAGCCTAACGATTTTCACGAAAGAACCGGCGATTGACGGGCGAGCAAATACGGCGGCAATTAGACTCGTTGCTGCGCATGTCAGGGTTGCAAAAACGCGCGTAGTATTACTGCGCGGACGGACGGCGCGGCGGAAAGTATTTGAGATTAGTGATTAATAACTAGAGCCAACTACTTTTGAGTGCGGATTTTTAGAAATTTGAAAGCATCTTTTTCAGCTGCTGGGTATAATTCCAAGGTTTCCAGGTTTATCATAGATGCAGGAATAATTAACCGCGTGTAGGAGTCTGGGCGAGACCCGTATCTGACAAGAGATACCTCTTGTACACTTGCGTAACATTTTAGGTCAAAATACTGCGGTTGATTCTTTCGCCTATCGCATTCTGGATTAAGCTTAAAGTCAATCCCTTTGGCATCTTCCTCCGCTGATCCATGAATGTAGATATCACCTGCTGATTTGAATGCTTTTGCAATTGCGACCTCGCCAGCTATGCCGCGGACGCATCCAGGTATTTCACGTTTGCTATATTCACGAGGAAGCAGAGAGTAAAACGTACCCTCTATAAAATCTTTGACGTCTGAAGCAGACATCTGCGTATCTCTAGTCAACACAAAATTCGTCATGTCATGCATGAGACGAGCCATCTCTGCTACTTCTTTTTTCTCTGTCTTGCTTGAATCTTCCAAACCTAGATCTATTTGCCTATTTACGCGGTCTCGGTTATTGTTGCGCCATGCAGCGGGGATTGCCTCAAGAATCGCAACTGCCAAATTTCTTTCGGCTTCTATTTTCTTAAGTTCTGCTTTTGAATCTGGGCGGATAGTAGCTTTTTCTATGTTGCCGCCGTTAGAACCGCTTTTTATCGATTTTTTAAGGCGACTGATATCCTTGCCGAAAAACGAATACGCAACAGATTGAGCAATTGATGAACGCCTGTCGGGTGACAGTTGCTGTTCTTCAAAAAGTATGTGGCGATCTGGGCGGTCGATGGATTCAATGTCTTTGCGCGATGCATGAGGATTCAGCGCTTTGTATACTCGTTTTTGATATGCGGTTAGTATATCGTTGAAGACGGGAACAGAAAGCTCAGAGGATTCTCTCTCAACTGGTTGCGGTCCAAACTCGCATGAATAGCATCCTATCTCGGCTGCATCTTCTACTGATAGAAATTTAAGAATCGGACACAGCGGACGTTTACCGGTGTGTTTATTGTCGCTCTCTTCAATGCTATCAATTTCCTCAAGCACTTGACTAAGCGCTTGGTCATCTAGTATCGTATCTTCTGTATTTTCCGCACAGCTTAGTATAGATTCTTCAAAATTCTTTTTCACAGTTTAATAATATAGCATAATAATGCTTATTAGTCAATAACATTGAATGGGGTATTGCTGCAAACTGCGGTACATGATACAATATGCAGTCGGTGGCTAAGAAAAAGTGTAAATAAAGAAGGAGTTTACGAGATATGGAAAAAAGCTATAATTTACCAGTTCACCCTGATAACCAGTGCGAGGCTAAGGTTAAATCTGGACGGTGCCACGAACAGGCTTCAACACGGTTGTTGGTTGAAGAAGGAGAGGAAGTAGTTTCAATGCTAGCTTGTTATTTTCATACAAAAGCTACAATGGAGGGGTTGTCTTACCCGACCGCAGGCGGAAAAAAGCAAGTTGAGACGATTGATAATAAAACAGGGTTGCCAGCATCTGATAACATCATTGAGCAGTTTTAGCTGCTCGCTAATTAAATAATTAAAAAACGCTAGACAACAAAAAACCTAGCGTTTTTTACGTTTGAATTACACTTGGTCGCGCTACGACGACCACTACTTCATCGAGGTCGACCGCGACACCGAGAACCCCGCCCGTGTCCTGGCCGCTTGCCAGCGCTACGCCGCCTACTACGCCAGTGGGGCCGAGCAGCGAGCCTGCGGTGTCTTCCCGCTCGTGCTGTGGGTGGTACCCCACGCCGCGCGCTGCCAGCAGCTGCGCCGCGTCATCGCCAGCGACCAACGCCTACCCGCAGCGCTTTTCGCCGTCATCACCAACCAACAGATCGAGGAGACGATACGGAATGGGGCAGCGGCGTGATGAATGCAAAAGGACTGTAACGGCTCAATAGAATACGAGTTACGAAATACGGAGGTGCTGTGTGATGAACAAGAACGATGCTGACGAAAAAACGGTTTCCCATTCGACTGAAGGGTCTATCGGGGGTGGCGAGCATAGGTCTGAACCAATTGTGGGTGATGTACTGGACAATTTCGGCGATCGGAGCGGTAATAGAAGTATGCAAGTATCACCTTCTCCCACCATCCAAAACTCGGCCGAGCAGCTGGCCCAGGAGCTGACTCCCCGGCGCGCCGTGTCCTACCTGCGCGTCTCTACCCGCGAGCAGGCCCGGCGGGGCGGCCGTGAGGAGGGCTTCTCCATCCCGGCCCAGCGGGCGGCCAACAAGCGCAAGGCGATGAGCATCGGGGCCATCGTCAGCAAGGAATTCACCGAAGGTGGCGTCAGTGCCACTACCACGCGGCGCCCGGCTCTCCAGGCGATGCTGACCTACCTGGAGGAGGAGGCGCGGGCGGGGCGGCCGGTCGACTACGTCATCGTCCACAAGCTCGACCGCCTGGTGCGCAACCGCTACGACGACACCACCTTGGGCAAGCGCTTCGATGAGCTCGGCGTTCGGCTGGTGTCGACCAGCGAGAATATCGATCAGACGCCCGGTGGGCTGCTGGTGCACGGCATTATGGCCAGTATCGCCGAGTTCTACTCCAAGAACCTCTCCAATGAGGTGAAGAAAGGCATGGCCGAGAAAGTGCGGGGTGGTGGCTGCATCGGCCGGGCACCGCTGGGCTACCGCAACGTCATCACGACGAAGAATGGCCAGGAGGCGCGTATCGTGGTGGTGGATGAGGTGCGTGGGCCGCTGGTGGCCTGGGCCTTTGCGGCCTATGCCAGTGGGGAGTGGACACTCAGGCGCTTGGCCGAAGAGCTGACGCTGCGCGGCCTGACCACCGTGCCGACCGCCTCACTGCCGGAGAAGCCGGTGACGGTGCAGCTACTCAGTAAGGTGCTACACAATCCCTTCTACGTCGGTGAGGTGGTCTACCAAGGGGTGCACTATGCCGGGAGCCACGAGCCCTTGGTGGATCGAGCGACGTACGAGACGGTGCAGACGCTGCTGGCCACTCGCGTCAACGGTGAGCGGACGGTCAAGCACGCCCACTACCTGAAGTCGACGATCTACTGCGGGATCTGTGGTTCCCGTCTCATCGTGACGAATGTGAAGCCCCGCGGTGTGGTCTATGAGTACTTCGTCTGCTTGGGGCGGCACTCCAAGAAGCAGCCGCAGTGCTTGTTTCGGGCAACGCTGGCGGAGCAGATTGAGGATGAGATCGTCCGGCTCTATGACCGAGTAGCGTTGCGGCCTGGGCAGCGAGCTGTCCTCGAAACTGCCCTGCAGCGGCAGCTGTCCATGCTGGTAGCGGAGTCGACTCAGCGGCTGACGGAAGCGAAGACCGTGCGGCGACGGCTCGAACGGGAGCGAGACAAGCTCCTCCAAGCTCACTACGCCGACGCCATTCCGCTTGACGTCCTCAAGCGTGAGCAAAGCCGGATAAGCCGTGAGCTGCGCGGCGTGGAGCGACAGATGACGGGGCTGGAGGGTGAGATGACAGAGCGACAGGCCTTGGTTGGGCAAGCGTTAGATATTGCCCAGCACATGGCCATCGCCTACCGGCAGGCTCCTGAGCACATCCGGCGCATGCTCAACCACGTGCTCTTCGACAAGGTGTACATCACACCAGACGACGAGACCGGGCTGCTCACTGCGATAGTGCGCTACCAGCCACCGTTTGATGGGGTGCTGGGGGTGAGAGGAGGAGAGCCGTGCCTGAGCAAAGAGGGTGTGGAGGTAGGAGATGGCGACAGCCTGGAAGCCTCTGGAGACGACGAAGTCACATCAAGCCAGCCAAGTGACATCGTCGTCTCGGGGCCAGAAGACGTGAGCTTGCGCGGTCTGCCAGATGATGGCCTTCCTGCCCCAAAACCCAGCAAAAACAAGCAAAAACCCACGTCATGGGGCTTCCATGACGTGGGTTTGAGTGTTGACTCAATGGTCGGGGTGGCGGGATTTGAACCCACGACCTCTTCGTCCCGAACGAAGCGCGCTACCAAACTGCGCCACACCCCGTGTGCAGCAGGCGACAGCATAGCCTCCACCCACCGCGGGGAGGAAATCGGATCGGCTGAGTCCTCCGTCACGTCGGTGTTCGCTCCCCGTGGGAACCCGGTTGGCCCGAGGCGCCCACCGTGCCAGGCTGCTCACGGCGGGTCCACCTGCTGGTCCGCGCCCCGGAGCGCCCTGAGTGGTCCGGGCCTTCGTCATCGGGCCCCATTCCGCCCGAAAGGCGTAAGGGCTGACGAGACGCGAGGACGCCCGCTGAGCACCCGCCGCAGACAAGGAGTTCCCATGCGCATTGAGGCCGTCGTCGGCGACATCACCACCGAGAAGGTCGACGCCATCGTCAACGCCGCCAATTCGGCCATGCTCGGCTGCCGCGTGCCCGGGCACGCCTGCATCGACAATGTCATCCACGCCGTCGCCGGCCCGGGACTGCGCGCCGAGTGCGCCGCCTAAGTTGAAGCGGCGGTCCTGCCAGTGGTCGACGACCGTCGTGACGACTCCGTCCCGGTCCCTCTCGACCCGCCGGCCCCCGTGGGAGCACTGGAGGACGGAGCCGTCGAGGTCGATGGTGCGTCCGTTGACGTGGTCGGGCGTCTCCAGGTGGACGGCGGCCTCACCGGTCAGGGGGTCGAGGTCCCACACCCTGTCGCCGATCACGTCGGAGAATCGCAGACGGCGCTCCCGCGGGAGCCAGCAGGGGCCCTCGAGCCAGGAGCCGCCGGTGAAGAGGCGCTGGAGCCGCCAGCCGGGCGGAAGCAGGGAGTCGATGCGAGTCATATCTGATATCGCGTCCTTTCCGGGCGTCATCGCCCAGTCGGTGGGACCGGAGGCGGAGACCCGTACGGTGCTGGCGCAGAAGATCGGCGCGGAAGGCGCGTCGCCCCTTTGCGAACACCCGGACCAAACACCTATATACCCTCAGACGTCTGAGGACCGCGCACAGCATAATCTTCCACCCGTGCCCGCGCAAGCGCGGTCGGTCGGGCGCTCAGTTCCGGTCGGAGGCGGAGATGCGGGCCAGCAGGTCCGCCCGAGTCTGCGTCATGTGCGAGCGCATGGCGTCCTTCGCGCCCTGCTCGTCCCCGCTGCGGATCGCCCGCAGGATCTCGCGATGGTGCCACTGGGCGCGCCGGCGCACCTCGGGATCGGCCGAGGTGATGGCCCGCGAGGCCTTGAAGGCCTGGGACAGGGGGATCATGATCGTCGGCACGAAGGGGTTGCCGCTCGCCTCCATGATCGAGGAGTGGAAGGCCATGTCGGCCTCCACCACCGCTGGCACGTCCTGCCCGTCACCGGCCTCGTCGATCCGCTCGATGCACTCCTCCAGCACTCGGACGTCCGCCTCGCAGCGGTGGACGGCGGCGAGCCCGGCGGCCCCGACCTCGATCATCCTGCGCACCTCGATGAGGCTGAGGCCGACCTCGCGCTCCGGAGTGGTCCTCAGCGTCATCGAGATGAGGGTCGGCAGGTCCGTCCACGCCGATCGCGGAGTGAGGTAGGTGCCACGACCCTGGACCACCCGCAGGATCCCCCGCTCCCGCAGCACCTTGACGGCCTCGCGGACCGTCAGCCTCGAGACGTCGAGCTCAGTGGCGAGGTCGACCTCGCTCGGCAGGGTCCGGTCCTGGGAGTACCGG
>ERZ773003.145-NODE-145-length-58356-cov-4.968766_pt1 | contig 58356 bp, 50 predicted proteins | sample MGYA00580668_ERZ773003 | MGnify/ENA primary metagenome ERZ773003 (study PRJEB29015, sample SAMEA2738002) | human oral metagenome | biome: human oral; feature: human-associated habitat; material: dental | place: China | collected 2126 ...
GAATTGTAGGTGTTCCGTATTATGGAAACAATTTTGTTCCGGACTCACATGTGGATATAGATGTAAATCCCGGAGTTGAGATAGTAACAAATAAAAAGAACAAAGTTTTGGATGTGCAAGCTACCAATAAGGATGGAGACAGTGTTATTGACGGAATGAACCTAAAAGATACCGAACTCAAAGTTGCGGTAAATGCACTTATCGGTTCAATGGTTCAAAAGGGATATATAACAAACAATAATACAGGAATATTGGTGACTGTAAGAAATGACAATTTGGACAAAGCCGATAAAGTTAAAGAAGAGGTATTGGATGACATAAATTTTGCTTTATATAAGAATGATATAAAGGCAAATATCATGAATCAGACCTTGAAAAATACTGTAGATGCAGCTAAATTTGCAAAGGAAAATAATATATCCATAGGGAAAGCGGTATTTGTGCTTAATTTGGCAGCTAAAGACAGTAGCTTGGATGCAAAAGAGTTGGCTAAAATGAAGGTAAGTGATATTGCAATTCTGGTTGCAAAGAAGGGCATAGACATAAGAGATATAGTTGACTATGATGATGACGACAGTATTTGGGAAAATATTGCAGATGCCATTGAAGATGTAGATGAAGATGTTAGTGAAAATATTACAGGCACTACAGAAGCTTTATCAAAAGAAAAGGCAAGTAAGACAAAGCAAATCAGTATCAATGAAGCAAAGCAAATTGCACTTGCACATGCAAAGGTTGCACAAAAAGATGCTACTTTTGTTAAGACTGAACTTGAGTATGAGAATAACAGGCAGGTGTATGACATAGAGTTCTATAGCGGAAATGTCGAGTATGATTATGAGATAGATGCAGTAAGTGGAGAAATAATATCAAGCGATCTTGATATTGAGGATTACAGCATACCTGTTAATACTCAGGATACACAACAGCAGACTAATGTAAATGCTGCAAATGGAGATATAGGCATAGAAAAAGCAAAAGATATAGCACTTTCTGATGCAGGTCTTTCACGAGGCAATGTATCATTTGTTAAGGCGGAGCCGGATTATGATGACGGTGTAAAAGTCTATGATATAGAGTTTTACAGTGCAAATGTTGAATATGATTATGAAATCAATGCGGCAAGCGGTGCAATAGTATCAGTTGACAGGGATATTGAAAATTATTCAATACCGACAACAGCACCAAACCATACACAATCGCCTACACCTGCATCGACAGCAGTACCTGTGCCAACAGCAGCGCCGGCTCCTACAGCAGCTCCAACCCAAGCGGCACATTCCAATATTTCTGCAGAAAGGGCAAAGCAGATAGCACTTTCTCATGCGCAAGTTTCAGGAGCAAGCTTTACAAAGGTAGAGCTTGATATAGATGATGGAGTATCGGTCTATGATATAGAGTTTAAGGCAGGCAATGTAGAATATGATTATGAGATCAATGCGGCAAGTGGTGCAATAATCTCAAACAGTTCTGAAATTGATGATTAGCAGGTAAATTTATAAAAAATAACCAGGTTTAAGAAAAGTCCCCTAAGGTTTTAGAATGTAGATCTGAAACTTTGGGGGATTTAATTATTCTTAGAAAAAAAACGAAAATAAAAAAAATAAAAAAAATTAATTTAACTTGCAATAAAATGAGATGCTCATGCATTAATATAGTGAAAGGATAAATAAGAAAAGCTTTAAGCGGCGATAGTCTTATAAGATGATCCAAATGAACGTCGACGGTGGATAGTAAACTTATAAAAGTATCGCAAAGGTAAATACAGAGGCATAATCAGTCTTTACCCTTTCAGTAACAAAAATGTTTATAATGCAGAAGATATTTTGCAGAAGACTTTTTTGAAAATATAGTAAAAACGGACCCAAAGAGCGAATGATATTACGGAGAATATGTTTGAGAGAATCTAACAAAATATTTTTCTGTGGAGACGGAAAGGATGGAAAACAATGAAAAAGTTTAATATACTCAGCAGAGGTTTTATAGGTGCGGCAACAGTGGCTTGTGTATTGTTTGCAGCAGGAATTGTAGGTGTTCCGTATTATGGAAACAATTTTGTTCCGGACTCACATGTGGACATAGATGTAAATCCGGGAGTAGAGATTGTGACAAACAAAAATAACAAAGTTATAGAGATACAATCTACCAATAAGGATGGAAAAGCTGTTATTGATGGAATGGACCTAAAGAATGCAGAGCTTAAGGTTGCGGTAAATGCACTTATCGGTTCAATGGTTCAAAAGGGATACATTGAAAATAATAATACAGGAATATTGGTTACTGTAAGAAATAATAATCCAAATAAGGCAAAAGAGATTAAAAAAGAAGTACTGGATGATATAAATATTGCTTTGGATAAGAATGATGTAAAGGCAAATGTTATGAATCAGATTTTGAAAAATGCTGTAGATGCCGATAAATTTGCAAAAGAAAACAATATATCCATAGGAAAGGCAGTGTTTGTACTTAATCTTGCAGCTAAGGATAATACTCTTGATGCAAAAGAGTTAGCTAAAATGAGGGTAACCGATATTGCAGATTTAATTGAGAAAAAAGGTATAGATATAAAAGATATAGTTGACTATGACAGTGAAGACAGCATCAGGGAAAATATAGCAGACGCTATTGAAGATGTGAACGATAATCTCATCGGTAATACAGTTGTTGAGGTAAACACAGCAAAGCAAATAAGTGCCGATGAGGCAAAGAAGATTGCACTTGCACATGCAAAACTCGCAGAAAAGGATGTTACCTTTGTTAATGTAGAGCTTGATTATGAGAATAACAGACCGGTTTATGATGTGGAATTTTACAGCGGAAATGTTGAGTATGATTATGACATAGATGCATTGACCAAAGAAATAGTATCAAGTGATTTTGATATTGAAAACTATGATATACCGGTACAGACTACAGCAGTACAGCAGGAGACAACAGCTCCATCTGCAGATATCGGTATAGAAAAAGCAAAAGCAATAGCACTTGCTCATGCAGGTCTTTCACAGGATAAGGTTTCATTTGTTAAGGCTGAACTTGATTATGAAGACGGTATAAAAGTTTATGATATTGAGTTTTATAGCGGAAATGTTGAATATGATTATGAGATCAGTGTGGCAGACGGCAGCATAATATCTGCTGACAGGGACATTGAGAATTACTCAATTCCTACACCGGAGCCTGCACCGGAGGTGACAGCAGCACCTGCGGAAACAGCAGCACCTACCAAGGCGGCAGTTTCAGGTATTTCAACAGAAAAAGCAAAACAAATAGCTCTTTCACACGCAGGAGTGGGAAGTGCAAACTTTACTAAGGTACAGCTTGACACGGAAGATGGAATTAGAGTTTATGAAATTGAGTTCAAGGTGGGCAATGTAGAATATGAGTACGATATAGATGCTTCAACCGGTGCGATAGTTTCAAGTAGTTCTGAAATTGATGATTAACAGTAGTTTATTGGTTTTGAAAAAATTAAAAGGCTTGAAACAGATGGCTTTGAAATTGATGATTAAATAGTAGTTTATTGGAATAAAGGAACTGTAAACAATAGCAGTAAAGTTATAAAAATTATCTTAGTTACGATTAGACATAAAATAGCCCTATATAGATATAATTCTTAACAACCTTCATTAAATATGTATTTTTAATTAACAAGGTCCTCCAAAGTCTTAGGATAGTAATCCGAAACTTGGAGGACTTTGTATTTTAGGTAAGGTACTGTTAAGAAAGTAAAAGGTCAGAAAAAGGTTTTATTTTAGCAGCCTGTTCAAATAAAATTTAATTTGGAGAAGATTTTGACCGAGTCCGTTTTTTTGTACATCAAAACTGCTATACTTTATACGATAACAAAGTATAGAGAGCAAATTACGGAGGTAGGCTATGACCGGAATGGATTTAATAAATATAGCAAAAGAAACAATAAAGTTTACAAAGGAGTATATTAAGAAGAATAATAGCAGTATTTCAGCTGCCAAGGTATTTGGCTATGAGCATCTTAGAGATATTGAGGAAGATAAATATTATAAAGAAAATATGTATGGGGCTTATTATAAATTAGATTATGATATGCCGCTATGTAATCACAAAGAATGTATGTCAGACTCACACCTTGGATTTGCAAAAGGAATTACCTATGACGGTGTTCCTTTTGAAGCGGAACTTACACAACATGGCAAAACAAAAACTCTTTGTGTGATAATGCCGGCTATTTTTTATTCATCCCCTATTAAGGTTGATTTGGAAAAAGAGAATAAAGAAGATTCAAACATTGTAGAGATACCCGGAGTAGAAGACTATGATGTCAGTATTCTTGATATAGGAATGGTAGATGAGGGGATAGAAGATGATATTAGTGTTATAATTAAATATGTAGATTTTTTGATAGAGCATGAAATTTTAAGTTTTTTATCAAACCTCTATAATGGGACGGTTATGTATAGAGTTGATGAATTGGGCAACGAACTTGTAAAGATACTGATTAGCTTGGAAGATGAAGAAGGAGTTTTGGCGTATACGAATTTGTCTTTTAACCGCAAAAAAACATCAAGAACTCAAATAAAAGTAGTAAAATAGTAGTTTAGATATCTAAATTAAAAACTGTTAATAATCGGGTAGATAATATGCTATATTTTATAACAGAGTGCTTAGGTTAAGCAAAGAACAGGGAAAATTATGCCAACAGGAAAGAACCGGCAATTTGATTTTGAAGAATATATCAAACAGGGAAAATCGGATGATTTACCTATGATTTATCTTGGCGAGATTTACAATATGCCGGGACATGGGATTTTTGTAGGCAGATCCGGGAAATGTTATTTTGGATATCATATTGATAATTTTAGAGAGTTAAAAGAAGATGAAGTATGATTATATTGAAGTGATTATGGCTTCTTTGCAAATAATTAGTGATTTTGCAGATAAATGCAGATCGATGAGGGCAAAATAATAAGTAGGAAAGTACAAAAGTATGTAAGTAGAAAAGGATTTTAGTGAAAATGTCAGATGAAATCAAAGCTTATTGGTGTCAATTAAAAACGGAATATGAAAATAGATACAAGGAAGTATTTTTAAGAGATTTTGAAAAATCAAAAGAATATCTTGAGAAAATGCAAAACTATCTTGTGTCAAGATATGAAGAACATCAAGCAGATGTTGATGTGATATGCACACTTGCTTCGGTAAAGTTAGAACTTGGATGTGGAGAATCCTATTATATAAAATTATTAGAGGATTTTTTAGATAGATTCGGAGATGCTTTAGATGATAAGCAGAAAGCAAGAATTTATACAAACATTGCTTTTTGTAACGACTATTCCAAGGAAGCAATAGAGTATTTGACTAAGGCAAAAGAGTTAAAATCACCATTTGTAGAGACATATACGGCTCTGGGTCTTTATTATTTTGCTGAATTTGAGTTTTATAGGGATGAAAATAATATATCTTTAAGCAATAAATATTTTAATATAGCAAGGAATATGGATGAAAGCTATGAATGTTCTTTAAACTATGCGGTATCATTATATGAGCTTAAGGAATATGAAAAAGCAAAAGAAATATTCTTAGACCTACTTAAAAATTATCCTGATAGAATGTGGCTTAAGCTGTGTATTGCCTATTGTGAAGTGAGTCTTGGAAATAAAAGGGAAGCAATTTCTTACTTAGAACAGCTAAAGTACGGACAAGATGAAAAGTATGATTTAAGTACAGATGACATTGCAGACTATCAGATTTTTGATGCCTATTATGTACTTGAAGAATACGATATATTTCTATCTTATTGTAGCGAAGAGGTGGACTGTAATTATTATACGGCTGATTGGGATTATTTGTTTTATACTTTATGGATAAGAAACAAAAGAGAGAGGTTTTCAAGGCTTGAAGAAAAGAACAGAACATACTTTGAAGAGGCTGTAAAAGAAGCGATAACTTATGAAGATTATGACAGTGAAGAAGAAAGGAGGGAAGATATTGCCGGTTGGGAAAAGGATAAAAGGGAGTTTGAAGAAATGATAATTCGAATAAAGGAGGGAACTTTAAAACCCGCAATACAACTGAAGTTATATCCCGAGTATTCATGCTTTATGCCGGACTGCATCAGACATAAATTATAACAGTAGTGATAATAAACTTCTGTATAGATACACTCTATAAAAATAATAATTAAAGTGTGGAAAGATATGAAAGTATTTGAAAATTTTGATTGGAATAGTTTTTGGGAAGAAAGTGATTATGCATTGAAAGCATCTGTGGGAAAAATTCCCACAGATGAAAAGATAGAAGAATTTATAAAAGGTCTTGTCGAAGATTAGTATAATAAAAAGTTATGTAAAAGGAGACTATAATATGTGGGCAACAAACAGTGTTTTTTATCAAATATATCCATTAGGTTTTTGCGGTGCACCGAAATGTAATGACGGGCAGTCAGTACCTAGGATACGCAAGGTTGTGGATTGGATTCCACATATCAAAAAGTTAAATGTAGATGCGATTTACTTTTCACCGGTATTTGAATCCGACCGCCATGGCTATGATACCAGAGACTACACAAAAATCGACTGTAGGCTTGGCAGTAATGAAGACTTTGCTTTTGTATGTAAGGCACTTAGAGAAAATGGAATAAGAGTGGTTTTAGACGGAGTGTTTAACCATGTAGGCAGGGGATTTTTTGCATTTCAAGATGTATTGCAAAATAGGGAGAAGTCAGTTTATAAGGACTGGTTTCACCTAAGCTTTGAAGGTAATTCCTATTATAATGACGGACTGTGGTATGAGGGCTGGGAAGGACATTTTGAGCTGGTAAAGCTTAATCTTGAAAATCCTAATGTAATAGAATATCTTTTTGCTTGCATTAAAGGTTGGATAAAAGAGTTTCAAATTGACGGTTTAAGGCTTGATGTGGCTTATTGTTTAAATGAAGCTTTTATGCGTAAGCTCAGACAGTTTTGTGATTCTATAAAAGAAGATTTTTTACTGCTGGGTGAAATTTTGTTTGGAGATTATAACAGAATAGTAAATGATGAAATGTTGCACAGTTGTACTAATTATGAATGTTATAAGGGGCTTTATTCAAGTTTTAATGACTTAAATCTTTTTGAGATCTCCTATTCTCTAAATCGTCAGTTCGGAAAGGACAAAAGTGCAATCTACAAAGGTAAACACCTTATGTCCTTTGCAGATAACCATGATGTCAGCCGAGTGGCAAGTATTTTAAAAGATCAGAAACATTTGCCGCTGCTTTATGGTTTGCTTTTTGCTATGCCCGGTATTCCCTGTATATATTATGGCAGTGAGTGGGGGATTTTGGGTGTCAAGGACAATACCGGTGATGATGCCCTCCGCCCCGAACTTTCAGCTCCTGATTGGAATGGGCTTACTACACTGATATCTGACTGTGCCGCACTTCACAAGCAGTATAAGTCGCTGATTTACGGGGATTACAGGAGCGTTGTTTTTACAAACAGGCAACTTGTATTTGAGAGGGAGTTTGAGGGAGAGCGTATATGGTTTGCCGTTAATGCCGATAACCAACCCTACTATGCCGGATTTAATGGGGCTAATGTAGGTGAAGCGGTAGATTTATTAAGCGGTGAGCATATTTCTTTGCAAGAGGGTTATTTACTTCCGGCATACAGTTTTTTTTACTGGAAAGTTTCATAAGAGCGGATTTAGTAAAGCATGAATAATTTTGCAAACAAAGTTTTCATACAAATAACATAATTTTGTTGTATCTTATAAAAGGTAAATTTATTAAATAAAAGTATTGGATTTTAATACACAATCTAAGATAAACATATTAAAAAATACACAGGGTTTGTGATTAAAATAATTGAAAGGATCAGTATGAAAACAAAATACGATGTAGTAGTTATAGGCTTTGGAAAAGCCGGAAAAACACTTGCGGCAAAGCTTTCTAAAGCCGGAAAAAGCGTGGCACTTATTGAAAAAGATGCCGATATGTACGGAGGGACTTGTATTAATGTCGGTTGTATACCTTCTAAAAGACTTATAACCGATGCACAAAGTTCACCAAAAGGAGGCTTCCCTGCAAAGGAAGAATACTATAAGAATACGATAGAAGAGAAGAAGAAACTTACAGCGGCTCTTCGAAAAGCCAACTATGATAAACTTATACAGGCAGGCGTAGATATTATTGACGGTACGGCAACATTTACAGATGAGCATCATATAAATGTTCTTACAAAGGAGGGTGTTGTAGGTATTGAAGGCACAGAGTTTATTATTAACACCGGTTCTACACCGATAATACCTAAAATTCCGGGTGCCGATAAAAGTAAGAAGGTATATCTATCCGAAACAATTATGGATCTTGATAAATTACCGGCATCACTTACAATTGTAGGTGGTGGATATATAGGTCTTGAATTTGCCTTTATGTACGCTAACTTCGGAAGTGCGGTAAGCATTATTCAAGACGCAGATGTATTTTTACCAAGAGAAGACGAGGATATTGCCCAAGCGATTCGCTCAAGTCTTGAGGCAAAAGGTGTAAATATAATTACCGGAGCACAGATAACCAAGATTGAAGACTCCGTTCTTTATTATGAAAGTAACAAAGAAACTAAAACTCTTGATTCGGAGGCTATACTTCTTGCTACAGGACGCAGACCGAATACTGATGGACTGGGTTGTGAGAATGCAGGAATTACGCTTACTCAAAGAGGAGCAGTTGAGACGGATGAACATTTGAGAACAAGTGTTAAAAATATATGGGCTGCCGGAGATGTGTGCGGAAAGTTACAATTTACCTATATTTCACTTGATGACAGCAGAATAATACTTGATGATATGCTTGGAGAAGGTAAGCGTACGGTAAATAACAGAGGAGCTTTTTCTTATTCGGTATTTATCGATCCGCCATTTTCTCGTGTAGGCATGAGTGAGAAAGAGGCAAAAGATGCAGGTATTGAATACAAAGTAAGCAATCTTTTGGCAAATGCAATTCCAAAGGCAAAAGTTCTTCGAAAGACGGAAGGCTTACTTAAGGCAATAACTAAAGCGGACGGAACAATACTTGGAGCAGCTTTATTTTGCGCAGAATCTCATGAAATGATAAACTTTATTAAACTGGCTATGGATCATGGAATAAAGGCAGAGGAGGTAAGGAACTTTATATTTACCCATCCTACCATGTCGGAAAGCTTAAATGATTTGTTTTAATAAATCATAGGTATGCTATAGTTTATATTAGTTCAGCGAACTGTCGATGCACTAGTATTAGGCACTTTACAAGATACCTCTAAGTCATACGGATCGATAATAACGATCTGCTTGTCTTAGAGGTGTTTTTATATATAAAAAGATAAAATATAGTATATAATGAGCTTGTATAAAATACTGAACTTAATTTTATAAAAAAGCCTGTATTCCTATCAGGAAGATTGTAATATAATTGGCTTAACAAATTATTCAAAATAATACTTTTTATGTGCCGGTAAGGTATTTGAAAAGTATGTAAATATAGACACAAAATACACAACAACTTATAATTATCAGTGGGTTTACTTTAGTGCGCAAGGGTAGCAGGAACTAAAATTACTAAAACAATTATTGTAAGAGACTATATAGAATACAAGGAGGTATGATTGATTGATAGTGTATATAGATGAGTCAGGTTCAATTAATAATCATATGCCGGAAAATAAGTATTTTATAATTGCAATGGTACGGGTTACTGATAAAGATGCCCTAAAAAGAGCATATAAACGATTTGTGTCCGCCAATCATGACAGATTGCTTGAGCTTGATCGGGATAAGCTAAGCCCTAATACGAAAAAAGTAATAAAACCTGGCGGAAAAATGTTTAGAAACGGTAAGTTCAGGGAGCTTAAAGGTTCACAATTTGACAAGGATATGAAGGAGAAGTTTGTTGAGTATTTTTCACGAAGGCAGTCTTTTGAAATACACTACATAGAAATTGCAAATAAGGAACTGAGTAATGAATTTTGTGAAAATATTTCAAGAATATTTAACTATGTACTTAGGTTGGCACTGGAGCATTTGTTAAATAAAAGCTACCTTCCAATTGAGGATTGCTCGTTACAAATTGATGAAAGAAACGAGCGGATGGAAACAAAGCATTTTTTGGAACATTATCTAAATACAGAGCTGTATATGAATAAAACTACAACAGGAAAGTTTTTTGTCGCTTATTTTGACTCTGTCAATAATGCCTTGATCCAGATAGCGGATGTTTTTGCAAATATTTACTATTCATATGCACAAATAGGGGCTTATGAAGAAGAAATCAATAAATTAAAAGAGCAGGGTATACTAAAGAGTGTTTTTAGATTTCCCTAGAAATAGGCGTCTTTTTTTATCTCAAAATTAAGAAGAAAGTGGTGAAAATAATAAGTAGATCTTTGGAAGTATCGGTGGAGATAAAAATAGGAATACGGCATTTACTTATTAGTATTTTAAGAGTATTATAGGTTTGCAGCTGTTGCAATACAGTATTATTATTTTAGAAGTAATAATTTTTAGGTTAAAAATGCAAATTAAATTCTATTCTGAACCTATATAATTAAACCCAAGTTAATATTTAAGGAGGTTTTATGCTGATACAAAGTAAAAAAGTATGGATTGCAGATCAATTTACTCCTGCCTGTATTGATATAAGAGAGGGGAAAATATTTGCTATCCATCCATACGGAAAATATCAAGAAGCCTTTGATTACAAAGACAAAAGAATTGTTCCCGGATTTATCGACATACATTGTCATGGTGCTTATGGTTTTGATACCAACGATGCCAATGAAGAGGGTATGAGAAACTGGGCTAAAAACATACCATGCGAGGGAACTACAAGCTTTCTTGCTACTACTATAACCCAAAGTGAGGCTGTACTAACTAAAGCCGTAGCCAATGCCGCCAATGTTATAGAAAGCGAGTATGAAGGTGCTGAAATACTCGGTATACATTTTGAAGGTCCCTACCTTGATATGGTATACAAGGGAGCGCAACCTCCCGAACATATAGTAAAACCGAGTATAGAGCAGTTTAAGCGATTTCAGGAAGCTGCAAGAGGTCATATTATTTATATTACCATGGCTACAGAGCAGGATGATGATTTTGCACTTACAAAATATCTTAGCGATAACGGAGTCGTTGTTAGTATAGGACATTCCGCCGCTACTTACGAGCAGGCTATTATGGCTTATGCTCATGGTGCAAAGTCTATGACTCATGTATATAACGGTATGTCCGCCTTTACTCACAGAGAAAATAACCTTGTAGGTGCGGCTTTTCGTATCAGAACTATGTATGGGGAAATCATTTGTGATGGAAGGCACTCAACACCTGCCGCACTTAATACCTTCTTCATGTCCAAGGGACCTGATTACTCGATTATGATAAGTGACGCCCTTATGGCAAAGGGTTCTGCTCCCGGAACCAAGTTTAGTTTTGGAGGGCATGAGATAGTTATATATGATGATAAAACTGCCCATCTTACAGAAAGCAAAAGCCTTGCCGGCTCTACTTTAAAAATAAATGAAGGACTTCGACTCTTGGTAGAAGAAGCTATGGTTCCTTTTAACTATGCCATCAACTCCTGTACCTTAAACCCTGCAAAATGCCTTGGAGTGGATAATAGAAAGGGAAGTATAAGAAGAGGGCTTGACGCTGATTTGGTAGTACTTGACAATGATTATTCAGTTATTCAAACCTACACAAGAGGGAAAAGCAATCTTTAATTAAGGCAATTATTGTATATAATAATCATACATTCACTAATATATAAATAATATAATCTTAGGAGGATTTTATGCATCCATTAAAAGAAATGATTAAAAAAAGACTACAGGATAAAAACTGCGGAATAGCTTCTTATTGCAGTGCCAATGAGCTTGTGCTTGAAATGGCAATAAGAAGAGCCAAGGAAACCGATACTCCTGTACTTATAGAAGCAACTGCCAATCAAGTAAATCAATTTGGCGGTTACACAGGCATGCTGCCTAAAGATTTTTATGACTTGGTTATAAACATGGCAGGTAAGGTAGGACTTAAAGAGGAAAATGTAATACTTGCCGGAGATCACTTAGGACCTCTTACTTGGCAGCACCTTAATGAAAAAGAAGCTATGGAAAATGCTGTAGAACTTGTATACCAATATGCAAAAGCCGGTTTTACCAAGATTCATCTTGATACAAGTATGAAGGTGGCTGATGATAAGGAAGGACTACTCAGCACTGAAATTATTGCAAGAAGAGGTGCTATGTTATACAAAGCTGCTATAAAGGGATATGAGGAACTTAAATCAGCTAAGCCCGATGCCATGAGACCGGTATTTATCATAGGAAGCGAGGTGCCCATACCGGGAGGTGCAAGAGAGGTTGAAGAAGGCTTACAGGTTACCAAAGTAGAGGACTTTAAGGATACCGTATCAACTTACAGTAAGGTATTTGAAGAAGAGGGTGTAGGATTTGGTATGGAAGATGTAATCGCAGTTGTAGTACAGCCCGGAGTTGAGTTTGGTGATAATCAGGTATTTTTCTATGATCCTAAGGCAGCCGAGTCTTTGAGTAAGTCCTTAAAAGAATTCCCTAATCTTTGCTTTGAAGGACATTCTACAGATTATCAAAGTGCAAAGTGCCTTAAAGATATGGTAAATGACGGAATAGCTATATTAAAGGTTGGACCGGCACTTACCTACGGTTTAAGAGAGGCACTTTTTTCACTTAGCATGATAGAAAAAGAGTTGGTTCCGACAAGTCAACAGGCTAACTTTATAGAAACCTTGGACAAGATAATGCTCGAAAACCCTAATAACTGGAAAAATCATTATCATGGAAATGAAAATGAACTTAAACTTGCAAGAAAATACAGTTTTTCAGACAGGGCAAGATACTATATAGGTCAGCCTAAAGTAGTAGCTTCAATGAATAAGCTTTTTGATAACCTGAGAGAATATTCTATTCCTATGAATATGCTGCATCAGTATATGCCTTTTTCATATCTTAGGGTAAGAGACGGTATTATCAACCTTGATCCGAAAGAACTTGCTATGGATGGCATTTATCAGTTTATGCAAGACTATGAGTATGCGACAGGAGTAGTAAAATAAAGTTTAAAAATATTATTCGTAGTGCAAAAGTTTTCATTAAATTTAAAAAAGAAAAAGACCAACCTCTCGATCGGTCTTACACTTTCTTATTCACAATTGCCTAACAGTGACGACAAAACATGACGCTTACCTAGAAAACGGCACTGAAATAGGACTTACTGTTGTTAAGTATAGAGTAGCATACTCATAGTAGTATGTCAATATTGAAGTCCTATTTTTTGTATAAAATAATAATTGTTCAAGCTCTTTGAGCCGGTGCATCGTTCGCAAAATAAGTATACCAAAAACGATGAATATTTTTTGAGTGTGTACATCAAAAAACGCAGGTCTAGTTGGGCTACTCTGAGTATTTTTGATGTATGCAATCGGGAAAAGAGATAAGTTGTTTGGTATAGTTATTTAAGCAACGATGTACTAGGAGAGCTTGTTTACTTTTATGTCAGAAAGATAAGAATATTAGATAAAAATAAATGCTGCTTTATCTAACTTTTATGAAATAGATTTTTATGAAATTTTTGAAACCCCAACAGAAATTATCTTAAAAGAAATGGGAGGTTATAAATGGTAGCTTTACTTGTAACAGGTCATGGGAAGTTTGCAACAGGTCTTTGTTCCGCACTTGATTTAATAGCCGGAAAGAATAAGCATATATTGGCTGTGGATTTTGAGATGGAAGATAGTACCGATGATTTATTGATGAATTTGGAAGCTGCATTTGCTAAATTAAAAGAGGTGAAGTCTATAGTAGTATTTTCGGACATAGTCGGCGGCTCACCTTTTAAGATAGCCTCAGAGCTTAAGTATAAGTATATGGATAAGGATATAGAGATAGTTACCGGTACTAATTTGCCCATGCTTATAAAAGCCTTTACGCTGATGGATCTATATAATGATGCCTTAGATATGGCAAAGATGGTAGTGGAAAGTGGTAAAAGTCAGGTATTAAGACCTGAATTTAAAGAGCATAGGGATGATGTGGGGGAAGATGGCATTTAATTTGACATATTGTAAATGTATATACAAGGCGTCTAAGCTGTAATATTTTTATAATCCCTTAAAGTCAAATATTAAAAGAAAGGAACTGACATTATGTATCTTGAAAATATAAATGAACCCAAAGATGTGAAAAAGTTAAATATTGATGAGATGAAGGTACTTGCAAAGGAAATCAGGGAAGCGGTAATAACAAGAGGGGCTAAGCATGGCGGGCATTTCGGACCGAATCTTGCTATAGTAGAAGCGACAATAGCACTGCACTATGTATTTGACTCTCCAAAAGATAAATTTGTATTTGATGTATCTCATCAATGCTACCCTCACAAGATGCTTACCGGAAGAAGGCTTGCCTTTACTGATGAGAAACACTATGATGATGTAACCGGATATAGTAATCAGCATGAAAGCGAACACGATCATTTTATTTTAGGTCATACTTCCACATCCGTAAGCTTGGCTTGCGGACTGGTAAAAGCAAGAGATGTAAAAGGGGAAGAGGGCAATGTAGTTGTTGTAATAGGAGACGGTTCACTGGGAGGTGGTGAAGCCTTGGAGGGGATCAACTTTGCCTCCGAACTAAAAAGCAATATGATCATAATCGTAAATGATAACGGTATGTCTATTGCAGAAAACCATGGAGGGCTTTATAAAAATTTACAGTTGTTAAGAGAGACTGAGGGTAAAGCCGAGTGTAATTTTTTCAAAGCCATGGATCTTGACTATGTCTTTGTAAAAGACGGCAATGATTTGGAAGCCATGATCAGCACTCTTAAAGAAGTAAAAGACATAAATCATGCAGTAGTTGTTCATATAGTTACACAAAAGGGAAAGGGGTTTAAGCCTGCGGAGCTTGATAGAGAAAGTTGGCACTATACGGGTGCATTTGATATACATACCTTAAAACCTTTAGGATATGATGAAAATGAGCCGCTAAAAGAAAATTACACTGCGATAACCGCAAACTATCTTCTGGAAAAAATGAAGGCTGATAAAAAAGTGATTACAATAAATTCAGGCACACCGGCAGCCATAGGTTTTGCTGCTAAGCAAAGAAAAGAAGCCGGTGAGCAATTCATAGATGTCGGAATAGCGGAAGAGACAGCTGTAGCTCTTGCATCAGGCATGGCTGCAAAGGGAATAAAATCGGTATATGGAGTTATAAGTACATTTGTGCAAAGAACCTATGACCAGTTATCACAAGATCTTTGTATAAATAATAATCCTGCTACAATTATTGTATATTATTCAGGTATACTTGGTGGGGGTACTGATGTTACACATCTGGGCTGGTTTGATATACCGTTTATGTCAAACATACCTAACCTTGTATACCTTGCGCCAACCAACAAGGAAGAATATCTTGCAAGCCTTGAATGGAGTATAGAGCAGACTGAGCATCCGGTAGCGATACGCATGCCGGCAGGAGAAGTGATTTCAAGTGCTAAAGAATACAAAAAAGATTTTTCAAAAATAAATAAATACGAACTTACACAAAAAGGTGAAAAGCTGGCAATTTTAGGCTTGGGAAGCTTTTATAAATTGGGAGAAGAAGTAGCCGCACTTTATAAGGAAAAAACAGGAGAAGAAGCTACTTTGATAAATCCTTTCTATATTAGCGGAGTTGATGAAGAACTTATGGAAGAACTAAAAAAAGATCACAGTTTAGTGATTACCATAGAAGACGGAGTTTTAGACGGAGGTTTTGGAGAAAAAATCACAAGATACTTTGGAAGCTCTGATATGAAGGTATTAAACTACGGCTTGAAAAAAGAGTTTGCAGACAGATACAACATAGAAGATATGTTAAAGAAAAATAGACTTAAAGCTGATCTTATAGTGGAAGATATATTCACAACACAAAATATAAAATAATTTAACTATCTTGCCAAGGACAATATTAAATACCTTTTAGGTCTTACTACAGCTTAGGTAGGATTAGATATACATATGTAATATATTTGCTTTCAGCTGTGTATTATATATGTATATCTAAGATAATACCTTTGATATTCATCTTCGTTTAACTCATAAATAAAAATTAAATATTTTCAGTTTTTTGACGAAGATGAATGACCTACCTGAACTTTAACGACTATTATAGTACCGATTAAACATATCAGTACTTATGATAGAAGTACCTATGATAGAATTCCCTATATAAGATAGATGCAACACTAATTACCACAGGATTTTCCATATAAGAAAACCTTTGGCAAAGCTACTCTATGTAAGCTCCATCCGCTCCAAGCCTATAGCCTGAAACACTTGTGTTTAAAAGCATGGCTCCGCTTTCATTAAAGTAATACCATTTTGAATTTATACTTTGCCAGCCCTTAAGCATAGATCCTTCGGTTTCGCCAAAAGTTGCAAGATAATACCATACTCCGTCTTTAATAAGCCATCCGCTAAACATATAGCCTTCCTCATTAAAATAATACCATTTACCGTCTATAAGTTCCCAACTTGCCTTTGAATATGAACTATCCTTATGCTTGTACCACCAACCCTTTGCATCACGCTGCCAACTGCCTTCTTTTTCCTTCTTTTTTACGCTCTTCATGACTTTACTTGAGCCTCCGAAAGAACCTGAGCTGCCGGAACCTGAACTACTGTAACTGTAACTTTGATAAGCTTTATTACTTTGATTTTGGTCAGCATTTTGATTATTGTTTTGACTATCATTTACAGTGTTATTATTGCCCTGCTTATTATCATCTTTCTTATTAGGATTATCAGTATTTTGATTATTATTATCTGTAATCTTATTGTCATCTACAGTCTTATTACTATCTGTAATATTATTACCATCTGCGGTCTTATTGTCATCTACAGTTTTATTATCATCTACCTTACCGCCCTGCTTATCATCTGCTTTGGCATCCTGCTTATTATCCTGTTTACTGCCCTCCTCTTTTTTATCCGGCTCCTTACCCTGATTGTCGGTTTTTTCCTCTTCTTTACCTTTATTCTCCTTAGCTAAGCTTCCGTCTAAGTTATCTATACCTCTTTGGAGACTGTCAACATGATTATTTACATTGCTCTGACTTATAGGCTCGTTTTTAACTCTTAAGGCTTCAAGCAAAGCCTTGTCAAAGCCAGTCTTTTTCTCCTCGGCGGCATTTTGGTATTTATATGAGTTCTTTAACTTATTCGCACTGTCTATCAGATTTTCAAGCTTTGTAAGGTCTATAGTCTTTAATATAAGCTCATGCTTATTTGCCTTATTCTTAAGAAGCTCTATTTGCTCGTTGCTTACGCTATAAACCTTGGTTTTTATTACATCTTTTTCAGAATTGAAGTTGTCATTAAAGGCATCCTTTGCAAGCTTTTTAAGGCTTAAGGGTATGTCTACCTCTTCCACAAGCCCGCTCTTAAAAGCATTGGATCCGATTTCTTCTATTCCCTCAGACAACTTTATGTACTTTAAGTATCTGAATTTTTTATTTGAGGCAAAAGCCTGTTTTTCTATGATTTTTACTGAGGGCGGAAGGTAAAGTGTTTCTATTCTGTGTGACAAAAATGCCGTTTCTTCTATTCTTTCCACTCCCTCAGGTATGTTTATTTCTCTTATCGGACAACCTGAAAATGCTGACTTGCCTATCACCTTAGTTCCCTGAGGTATATCTATATGCCCAAGAGTTATATTTCTTGCAAATATTCCCGGTGCGATTTTTTCCATTCCGTTTGAAAGCTTCGCATGGACTATTCTATTTAATGAAAATACACCCTCTCCCATATCAGTTACCGAGTCGGGTATTTCTATACCTGTAAGCTGGTTTCCGTTAAACGCCAAAGAACCTATGTATTCAAGTCCGTCAGGCAGTTTTACTTCTTTTATCTTGTTATATTTGAATGCCTTAGCCCCTATTCTCTTTACAGTCTCAGGTATAACTACACTGTCAAGACCGCTTGGAGAGTAACCTGTATCAGTCCTTATTATATAATCGCTTTTAGTATTCTCAAATGCCGAGTCGGCTATTTCGGTAATTGCTTCTCCATCTGCATTTGTTTCAGGTATAAGTAAGTCCTTATTATACTCAAACTTATCCTTTCCGCTTGCACTAAATCCTGTTATCTTACTTCCCTCAAAGGTAAAGTCTTGCAATGTATACTTTGCCTCTTCTTTTATAGTAAGAGCATTTTCACTGTTTAGAAGCGCACTAAGTGCAAGGTTAACCTCCTCCTGACTTACAGATGCATCCGCAAATACTCTTTTTGCCTCATTAAGTGCCGAGGTCAGTGCTGCATAACTTTCTGCGGTATATAAAAGAGCACTTGGATTTCTTTCTTCTATCCTTTTGATATTTTCATTAAGCTTTCTTTTATTGACACCTTCCGGCACCAGTGCCTCTATTGCCTGCTTTAGGTTAACTTCGGCTGCATTTATTTCCTCCTGTGTAGAAGCTTCACCGGCAAAGGCAACTTGTGCAGCATTAAGTTTTTCTACCAGAACATCTCTGCTTTCCTGTGTATAATCACTTAACTCAAGAGCTGCGGCAGTCTTTATCAGTTTGTATAAGTTTTCACGATTTACTTCTTCACCCATAAGCCTAAACTCATGATAATCACTATGCGGCTGTATGTAGGTAGAGGTTTCAAGATGTTTTTTATTTCTTGTATACAACAATACTTTTCCATCTTGGTAGCCTGTATTATTTATAAATACATTTTTAAGTAATTTAAATATACTATAGGGCAAATGTACTTCTGTCAGCTTATTGTTTGCAAAGCTGAACGAGTCGAATTGGAACTTTTCCACTCTGTCCGACACTGTTAAGCTGCTTATTTTATTATTGGTAAAACTGTTATTTCCCACCTTTACGACTGTCTCGGGAAGATCAAGACTTTCTATTTCATTATCCCTAAAGGCGTATGATTCTATGAATTTTACTCCAAAAGGTATGTTGATCTCAGTAAGTTTATTATTCTCAAAGGCTCCGTCAGCTATGATGTATTCTTTATATCCTTCGGGTATATTTATAGTAAGGGATTCTATATCTTTTTTAGCAAATGCGTCCTTACCTATTCCGGTTATACGCTTTTCTACCTTATTGCCCTTTTCCATAACTTCTACAGTTGCAGGTATAACAAGAGCCTTGTTCTTAAGAATTTTTGCCTTACCTTTTTCAGAAAATCCGGTAATTGCATAGTAACTGTTAGTTGATATAAGCTTTTCCGTAATTTCGTCATAGGTAAAGTCCTCCGACTTCCACTCTTCTTCAAAACTTTCGCTACCATTGGAAGGAGTAGCCTGTTGATTTTGAGCTGTAATACTTTCCGTACTGCTTATGCTTTCGCTTTCCGCTACTGAACTTATAGCGTTAAGAGGCAGTACTGTTGTTAATAACAGTACTAATATCAGCATAATACTGAGTTGCTTTTTGAGATAAAATACTTTAGCCTTCTTTTTTACATCCATCTTCCCTCTCCTCTTCATGCAATTTTATAGAAATCCCTACAAATCCCCCAATGATTTTCTATAATAAGCATACTTTAATACTATTTTAAAAAGTCTATTGTATGTATTTTATCTTTAAAACATCTAAAAGTCCATAATATTATCTGTTTTCTTCAAAATATCACTAAGTCTGTGATGTAATTTACATAAATAATGGTTTATCGGGGAGTTGGCAACATAAACAATTATAATAGTTTGTGTTGCCAACTCCCCGACAAATCATTTTAGTAAGTGTTGTAGCGAGAGCTAGGTCTATTACAGTATACTTTTATCCGGCTTTTCTCCCTTATGCTCTTTTATATACTTAGTCCACTTTATATAACCGTAGATTGAATTGGTCAGATATCCGGCTTTTAAGATAAGAAGTATAAACTGACCTGAGAGTATGTTTATAATAGCCTCTATTATACTGTCAAGTATCCAAGCAATCCATTGCTCACGCAAACGCAACAGTATAAAGATTCCGTTTGCCATACCTACCGCACTTACCAAAGCATCAAGATAGTTTACCCATGTTTCCAAGTTTCTATTTCCGCCAAAAAGCTCGGTTTGAACATTTATTTTTGACATAAGTGTACCTACAACTACAGTCCATACTATAATGGCTGCAATTACTCCAACTTCTGCCCAACCGGAAAGTTTTCTTACCTTTGTAAGATCCTCTTCTTTCTTATCCGGATGCTTATGCCAATTGATAAAGCTTATTATGTCTATAGGTATCCAAAAAAGTAAAGTAACACTCAAGGTTGCAAATCTAAACATTAAAACCCACGGAATCAATATTTCCGTAAGCTCAACTCCAAGTGATACTATAAAATTCCATTTTGACTGTTTTGATATAAGAAGCTCACATAAAATATTAAGAAAAATATTTAGCAAATATAAGGTTGCAATTATTCCACCCTTAACGCCATTGATGTCTTCTTCCGGGAATAAAATAGAAAATAATACAGCCAAAAATAAAATAGTGAAAAACCACCACTTCTCATAGGTGGTAAAGTAATTCCACAATTCTCTTGTTCTTAGTTTAAACATCCCCTAATCTTCTCCTATTTATTTTTTTATTTTATACAGTTTTGCCGGTTTAGATATCCATGCATAATATGCCAAATAAAAGCAAGTTTTCAGGTGTATATCTATCAAACTACTGCAGGAATTCATCTTCGCCTAATTTATAAATAAAATTCAAACATTTTTAGTTTTTGGGATAAAGATGAATGAACTACCGAAATATATCATTGATATCCGGACTTATTATTACTTTGTCAATAGATTGTAACATATACATAATAAAGAAAGTTGGGACTTACTCTACTATTGCTGATATTAATTAAATGTCAATGATACTATACACTAGTTCAATATATCGTTGATATTTAATTAAAACCGAAAATATTAAATCAAAGGTCAGTTCTCTTTATTATATAGTGTTACTACATATCAACAAAGCTGTAATAAGTCTAGATATCAACGATACACTACACCGGCAAAGCTGTAATTTTATTTTTTAAGTTCTATAGGAAAGATTATTATGATAACTACTATCAATTACAGAATGTTTTACTATATTAGTTAAAATGCAATATAAAAAGCTTTCCTAAGAACTTTAGCATTAAAATTCTTAAGAAAGCCTTTTAGTTTTAAATATAACAAGCTAAACCGACTTATTAAATTCTCTTGAATTTTTAGCATCGTCCTATATTAAGAAAGTATCTAATACGATACTTTCTTAAAACCTAATTAATTGAACACGCATTTGCTTTAATGTGCTCGCCTGTTTATACTTAAACTAATACTGTAAGTATTTTTTTGCTTTGTAATTTGTACGAAACGGTAATCAGTTTAAATACCATTAAATCAGTATAAAGAACACTGCTTGCTTTGCAAATTCCATGCCAAAAACACCTTAACAGGCATCTTGTTAATTAATATCGGACAATACTAAAGGAGGCTTCTGCTTTGATGCACTAAGCCAATTTTTATCTGTAATAGTGTTATATAAGCTATATTCCACTACCACTGCTTTAGATAAAAAGCTTATATGCATCATCGCACTTATACCTCCTTTTATTTTGAATTACTATCAGCTTTTATATGTAAAGGGTAAAGCTAAACCCTTTTATCTGCAAACTCTAATTATATAAATGAAAAGATTACTCTATGATCTTAGCAACTCTTCCTGAACCTACTGTTCTACCACCCTCACGGATAGCGAAACGAAGACCCTGCTCACAAGCAATCGGGTGAATAAGCTCTATAGTCATTTCTACATTATCACCCGGCATGCACATTTCTGTTCCTGCAGGTAACTCACAAACACCTGTGATGTCTGTTGTTCTGAAGTAGAACTGTGGACGATAGTTGTTGAAGAATGGTGTATGACGTCCACCTTCTTCCTTAGTTAATACATAGACCTGTGCTGTGAACTTCTTATGGCAGGTAACTGTACCCGGCTTAGCAAGAACCTGTCCACGCTCGATCTCTGTTCTCTGAATACCACGAAGAAGTGCTCCGATGTTATCACCTGCCTGAGCCTGATCAAGGAGCTTTCTGAACATCTCTATACCTGTAACAACTGTCTTCTTAACATCCTCATGAATACCTAAGATCTCAACTTCTGAGTTGATTACCAATGTACCTCTCTCAACACGACCTGTAGCAACCGTACCACGACCTGTAATTGTAAATACATCCTCTACAGGCATAAGGAATGGCTTATCAACATCTCTGTCAGGATTTGGAATGTATGAGTCAACCGCATCCATAAGTTCCATGATCTTGTCTGCCCATGGTCCGTTAGGATCGTTAAGTGCCTGAAGAGCTGAACCTTGGATAACAGGGATGTCATCACCAGGGAACTCATACTCTGAAAGAAGCTCTCTGATCTCCATTTCTACAAGCTCTAAAAGCTCTGCATCATCAACCATATCGCACTTGTTCATAAATACTACGATATAAGGAACGCCTACCTGACGAGAAAGAAGGATATGCTCTCTTGTCTGTGCCATAACTCCGTCAGTTGCAGCAACAACCAGGATAGCTCCGTCCATCTGTGCAGCACCTGTGATCATGTTCTTTACATAGTCAGCGTGTCCCGGACAGTCAACATGAGCATAGTGTCTGTTAGCAGTCTCGTACTCAACATGAGATGTGGAAATTGTAATACCCCTCTCCTTCTCTTCCGGAGCCTTGTCGATCTTATCGAAATCTACAACCTTGTTGGTATCTGATGGTAACTTTGTAGCTAAAACCTTGGTAATAGCAGCTGTAAGTGTTGTCTTACCATGGTCAACATGTCCTATAGTACCAATGTTAGCATGAGGCTTGTTTCTATCAAATTTTGCTTTTGCCATTTCAAAAATCCTCCTTAAATATGTGCCTTGCACATCTAAATTTTATAGTTAAAATTCATTATATAATAAATATATCTTATTAGCAATAATGTATTAAAGTTTAAATCATAGCTATTTTTTCTAATTATAAAAGGTATTATTTACCCTTTCTTTCAGCTACTATCTTTTCTTGAACGGACTTTGGAACCTGCTCATATTTCTCAAAGAACATTGAGTAGTTTCCACGACCCTGTGTCTTTGAACGAAGGTCTGTAGCATATCCGAACATCTCTGAAAGCGGAACGAATGCATTGATCTGCTTACCGCCACCGATGTCTTCCATACCTTCAATGCGTCCACGCCTTGAGTTGATATCTCCGATAACATCTCCCATGTACTCTTCCGGCATAGTTACTTCAACCTTCATGATAGGCTCTAAAAGTACAGCTCCCGCCTTAGCCATAGCATCCTTGAATGCAAGTGAACCTGCGATATGGAAAGCCATTTCTGATGAGTCAACTTCGTGGTATGAACCGTCAAATACATTGGCATAGATACCAAGTACAGGGAAGCCTCCCAATATACCTGCCTTAGCAGCTTCTTCGATACCCTCTCCGACTGCCGGTATGTATTCCTTAGGAATAGCACCGCCGACAACGCTTGACTCGAACTTAAATACCTGCTCCGCATTGGCATCCATAGGCTCGAATCTAACCTTACAGTGTCCGTACTGTCCACGACCACCTGACTGCTTAGCGTACTTACTGTCAACTTCAACTGTCTTGGTAAATGTCTCTTTATATGCAACCTGAGGTGCACCTACATTTGCCTCTACATTAAACTCTCTTAAAAGTCTGTCTACGATGATCTCAAGGTGAAGCTCACCCATACCTGAGATGATGGTCTGTCCTGTTTCCGGATTGGTCTTTGCCCTGAAAGTAGGATCTTCTTCTGCAAGTTTTTGCAGTGCATCTATCATCTTGGTCTGTCCTGCCTTAGTCTTAGGCTCTATAGCTATGTCTATAACAGGCTCAGGGAATTCCATAGACTCGAGTATTACAGGATGTTGCTCATCACAAAGTGTATCTCCGGTAGTGGTAGTCTTAAATCCTACTGCTGCCGCAATATCTCCTGAGTAAACTTTTTCAATTTCCTGTCTCTTGTTTGCGTGCATCTGTAAAATACGACCAACACGCTCTTTCTTACCCTTAGTTGCATTAAGTACATATGAACCTGAATTAACGGTTCCTGAGTACACTCTAAAGAATGCAAGCTTTCCTACGAACGGGTCTGTCATTATCTTAAATGCCAAAGCTGAGAAAGGCTCTTCATCGGAAGAATGTCTTTCTATTTCATTGCCGTCAAGATCCACACCCTTTATAGCAGGTATATCTACAGGCGAAGGCATATACTCGATAACGGCATCAAGTAACTTTTGTACACCTCTGTTACGATATGCAGAACCGCAAAGTACCGGTATAGCCTTGCAATCGCAAGTTGCCTTTCTGAGTACTTTTTTAAGTTCCTCAATTGAAGGCTCGTTACCTTCGAGATATTCCATCATAAGCTCATCATCAAGCTCACAAATTTTTTCTACCATTTCTGAACGATAAAGCTCAGCGTCATCTTTATAATCTGCCGGTATATCTTCTACTGTAATATTCTCACCCTTGTCGTCATTGTAAATATACGCCTTCATTTCCATAAGGTCTATTACACCTTTAAACTCGTCTTCCTTACCGATAGGAATAGTCAGTATAATGGTGTTCTTACCGAGACGGGTACGGATTTGATCGACCGCTCCGTAGAAGTTGGCACCAAGTATGTCCATCTTGTTTATAAATGCCATACGAGGTACATTATATGTGTCTGCCTGTCTCCAAACATTTTCAGACTGTGGCTCTACACCACCCTTTGCACAGAATACACCTACCGCACCGTCAAGTACACGAAGTGATCTTTCAACCTCAACTGTAAAGTCAACATGCCCAGGTGTGTCTATGATATTGATACGATTCTCCAGCGCGCCCGGCTTAAGCTTAGTGAACTCTTGTAAAGTCCAGTGGCAAGTAGTCGCGGCTGAAGTTATTGTGATACCTCTTTCCTGCTCCTGTTCCATCCAGTCCATAGTTGCAGTTCCTTCATGTGTATCACCTATTTTATAATTAACTCCGGTATAATATAGGATACGCTCTGTGAGTGTGGTTTTACCGGCATCTATATGAGCCATGATTCCTATATTTCTGGTCCTCTCAAGAGGATATTCTCTTCCAGCCAATGTATTGCCCCTCTCTTAGAATCTATAATGTGCAAATGCCTTATTAGCCTCTGCCATTCTATGCATTTCTTCTTTTCTCTTAACAGCTGCACCTGTGTTGTTGGCTGCATCCATTAATTCGTTGGCAAGTCTTTCCTCCTGTGTCTTCTCTCCTCTCTTACGAGAAAAAAGAGTAAGCCATCTAAGAGCAAGTGCCTGTCTTCTCTCAGGTTTTACTTCTATAGGTACCTGATATGTTGCTCCACCTATTCTCTTTGCTTTTACTTCAAGCACCGGCATAATGTTGTTCATAGCTTCTTCAAACACTTCTACAGCGTCTTTGCCGGTCTTTTCAGCTATTCTTTCGAATGCTCCGTATACGATCTTTTGCGCTACACCCTTTTTACCGTCCAACATAATGTTGTTTACAAGCTTGGTAACTATCTTGTTGTTGTATAAAGGATCTGCAAGCACATCTCTTTTCTGTATATGTCCCTTACGTGGCACGTTTCTTCCCTCCTTAATTAAGTCTTAATGTTAAAAAACATTAATATGGCATTAGATCTTCGGTACTCATATGTTTCTCATATGCGTCGTGCTACTTATATATTTCATCTGCAACCCACAGATTATATACAATCCAGCACTACCTTGGGGTCTAATTATTTCTTATCTTTAGGTCTCTTTGCTCCGTACTTAGAACGAGCCTGCTTTCTGTTTGCAACACCCGCAGTATCAAGTGTACCACGAACTATATGATATCTTGTACCCGGTAAGTCCTTTACTCTTCCTCCACGGATAAGTACCACGCTATGCTCCTGTAAGTTATGTCCCTCACCCGGGATATAGCTTGTTACTTCCATACCGTTAGACAGACGAACTCTGGCAATCTTACGAAGTGCTGAGTTAGGCTTCTTAGGTGTAGCGGTCTTAACAGCTGTACACACGCCTCTTTTTTGAGGAGCGGATGTATCGGTCGCCTTCTTATGAAGAGAGTTGAATCCCTTTTGAAGAGCCGGTGCTGTAGATTTCTTCACTGAAACCTCTCTGCCTTTTCTAACTAATTGGTTAAATGTTGGCATTCTTTTTTTACCTCCTTTTAGATTGTATAAATTCTTAGGTTGCTGTGTAAGCAGCTTAATATGCCTGTAGGCATACCATCTTAGTATAGCATACAGGCAACATTTGTCAAGTATCGGATTTATAATGTGTCTGACAAATATTTGCATTTTTGTTACAGTTCAGGTAGTTTAGATATACATGTATAATATACCAAATGAAAGCTTGCTTTCAGGTGTATATTATACATGTATATCTATCAGGCTACCGCCGGAATTCATCTTCGTCTAATTTATAGATAAAAATGAAATATTTTTAGTCTTTTTGACGAAGATGAATGACCTACCTGAACTGTACCGCATTTTTTTGATGAAGATTAATTAATTTGTCGGGGAGTTTGAGTCGGTGCATCCGCCTCTACCCTAAGTCTTTGCGTTCTATACATATCATAGTACTTTTTATGCTTATTTATAAGCTCTTCATGTGTGCCGCTTTCTATTACCCTGCCCTTTTCAAGCATATATATCCTGTCGGCACTTCTTATGGTTGAGAGTCTGTGTGCTATGATAAATGTAGTTCTGCCCTTCATAAGTACCTGCATGGCTTTTTGTATTATTTGCTCGGTTTCGGTATCTACGGAGCTTGTCGCCTCATCCAGTATAAGTATTTTGGGATCATAGGCTAAGGCTCTGGCAAATGATATAAGCTGTCTTTGACCTGAGGAAAGCGTCTGACCTCTTTCTACCACCGGAGTATCTATTCCCTCTTCTAATGAACTTATAAAATCTCCCGCTCCCAAAAGTTCAAGTGCCTTAAGTGCTTTTTCTCTTGTTATATTTTCATTTCCCAGTGTTATATTGCTTAGTATGCTTCCGGTAAAAAGAAAAGGCTCTTGCAATACTATTGCCATAAACTTTCTTACAGACTTTTCATTAAGCTCCTTAAGAGCCATACCATCTATGTAGATCTCTCCTTTTTGCGGACTGTAAAACTTAAGCAAAAGGTTCATAATAGAGCTTTTCCCCGATCCGGTATGTCCGACCAAGGCTATGGTTTCACCTTTTTTTGCCTCTATATTAATGTCCTTTAATACATACTCGCCTTCTTTATAGTAAAAACTTACGGACTTGAAACTGACAGCCCCCTTAATATCGCTAACTTCTTTACTTCCGGGAATGATTGATTTTTTATCAAGCAGTTCAAATACATGACTTGCGGCAACACCGGACTTTTCCATTTCCGAGATCTGCTCCATTATCTGTGTCAGATGATGAAAATATATACCTATATAGCCTATATACACATAGAGCATACCTACAGAAGTAGGTGATTTGGTACTTAGGAAAAGTCTTCCGAAGTAATATATCATAATTACATAGGCTATATTCTTGATTATACCGACTCCTGTATAAGTAGAACTTGCATTAAGCTTTAGCAGTTTTTCTTTTTGTCTGTAACTTTCTTTAGTAATTTCATCAAAGTCTTTTTTAAGTTTCTCCTGCTTTCCGAACACTTGCACTATGGACATACCCTGTATTGCTTCATTGATAAAGGCATTCATACTTCCAAGCTTATTTCTTATGATATTGTTATACTGTTTTGCCTTCTTGTTATAAAAATATACTAAAAATATGATCAAGGGCAAAATCATAAGTATACTTAAGGCAAAGCCCGTACTTATAATAAATAATGCTATGTGTACTCCTATGATATAGCATATACTGATCATGATCTGACCCATAACCTTGACATACAGATTTTGCACCGCCTCGGTATCGTTCATGATTTTGGATACTATCTGCCCTCCGGCACTGTTGTCAAAAAAACTAAGCTCCAGACTTTGTATTTTTTTATAAAGATCAATTCTCATCTTTGATACTATCTTCATAGCCGTAATTCTAAGCTGAACTCCGCTAAGATATTGAAAAGCGGACTCCAATGCTGTAAGCAGTATATAAATTCCGGAAAGTCTAATAACCAAGCTTATAACTATCGGCTGTTTAACCAACTCATGATCCATTATATTTCTTATGACTATCGGAGCTAAAAGCTGTGCAAGCATGGCAATAAGCAAAAATATAAGTCCGAGGCAAAGATTTTTCTTAAAGTACAGAGCATAAGCTGCCAGTCTTTTTACATCAAGCTTTATCGCTTTTTCCTTACCTTCTTTTTTATCAGTCATCATCTTCCTCTTCCAATTCCTGTATTCTGTACTGCTTTGCATACCATGTATCTTTGTTTATAAGCTGCAGGTGTGTTCCTTCCTCTGTTATAACTCCCTTGTCGAGTACTATAATATTATCCGCATTAACAAGTACCGATAGTCTGTGGCTTGTTATAATATTGGTTTTACCCTGTCTGTGCTCATAAATATTTTTTATGATCCTGCTTTCAGTCTTTGCATCAACCGCAGACAGACAGTCATCCAAAATCAAAAGTTCGGCATCTTTTATAAGTGCTCTTGCTATGGCAACTCTTTGTCTTTGACCTCCCGAAAGACTTACTCCTCTTTCTCCTATTACAGTATCTTCCTTATCGCTAAAGCCTTCTATATCGCTTTCAAGTTCGGCAAGGTTTATTGCTCTTTTTAATTCTTTTTCTGTAGCGAACTCATTTCCGAATAATATATTGTCTTTAATACTTCCCGAAAATAAAATGTTATCTTGAGATACATAGGCTATTTTTTTCATAAATTCAGGCTTTAGCAGATTTTCTATATTAACTTGGTTTACTGAAAGCTCTCCGCTTCCTATCGGATACTCCTGCAAAAGTTGTCTTATAAGCGTTGTCTTTCCCGAACCGGTTCTTCCTGCAATACCTAAAGTCCTTCCCCTGCTTATCTGCAAATTGATGTTTTTTAAGTTCACTTCCTTAGACTGAGGATACTTAAAGCTGTAGTCTGCAAATTTTACAGTGTCTAATTCATCTTTTATAAGTCTTCCTTTATGGATTTTTTCATCTTCTTCTTCCTCAAGAACTTCATAAATTCTTTCAGTAGAAGCCGCTCCTCTATGTGCTACATTTATAAACTCTCCTATAGCGTACATAGGCCAGATAAGATAGGATAAGTAAATATTAAATGTTACCATATCTCCAAGTGTTATGGCTTTTGAACTTATCAGACCTGCGCCGCAAATCAAAGATATGGCATAGCTGATTGCTATAAATACATTGGATACGGGCCAAAAAGAAGCCGTAACCATCTCGGCTTTTAAAGTCTTTTCATATACATCCTTTGTACTTTCCTCAAAATCTTTAAGGCTGCTTTCTTCAAGTACATAAGCCCTTACCAGCCTTACTCCGTTAATATACTCAAGTACTTTGGCACTCATGTTACTTCCGGCTTCCTGCTGCCTTACAAAAAATGCATAGATATATTTCCCGGCATAGTTAGTCATAAAAGCAACTATTGTAAGCGGTATGGTACAGTAAAGCGTCAAGATCCAAGACACTCTTATACCCATTACTATAAGTATAAGCGGCAAATAAAACAGTGCGTCAAAAAGTGCCAAAAGACCGAAACCGCTAAAAGTACCGACCGCCTCTATATCGCTGCTTGCTCGGTTCATCAAGTCTCCGGAGCCGAACTTTTCGAAAAATGTCCTCGGCATCTTCAGTATCTTATTCATTAAATAAGTTGACAGTCTGTATTCAAGTATTCTTGCATTCTTAAATAATATATATGACCATATGCAGGAAAGTATGTATTCACTCACTGCCAATGCACTAAGCTTAAGCACATAGGTTGTAAGCAGTTTTGTTGTGATCTCTTTTGTGGATATGCTGTCAACCGCCGCTCCAAGTACCAAAGGTCCTGCTATGGTTATGAAATTAACTATAAGCAATATTATAAGGGCAATAATATTTATTACTGCCCTTTCTTTAAAGTACCAATATAGTTTTGATAATTTTTTAAGCATACTTTTTATAACCTATATAAGACCGAGCTTAACGCAGGCGTTGTATACTCCGTCTTTGTCTATATCATCAGTTACCATATCCGCAACTTCTTTAAGCTTATCATGTGCATTACCCATGGCAACTCCTATACCGGCTCTTTTTAGTATTTCCATATCATTCATGGCATCTCCGAAAGATATGGTATCCTTGATATCTATATTATAATGCTTACTAAGTCTTAATAGTCCCGACTCCTTGCTTACATCTCCCTCTATAACATCCGCACCGAGTCCTCCTGCAAAAAGCGGACAGCGTATACTTTCAAAATTCGACTCTATGTCCTTAGCTCCCATATGGTTTCCTATGTAAGCCAAGGTACCTACTTCCATTTCAAAAATCCTGTTGGGATCGCCGAATTTTCTTTGAGACATTCCCCACTGCTTTTTATCCCATTCTACAAGCTTTTCCTGATTAAAATAATAATCCGTATCACTTTCTGCAAGCCCTATGGTATATCCTTTATCCAAGCAAAACTTTACCAAATCACGCAAAACTTTATTATTAAATAAGTGCCTGTATACGGTTTCTTTATCTATCGTAACCTTAGTTCCGTTAAGCTCTATGGTTGCGTGCGGATTGATTTTATCTATAAAGCTCGGTCCGTCATGGTTTTCAAGGTTTCTTCCGGTTGCTATTGCAACTATATGTCCGTTTTCTCTAAGTTTCTTCACTGCCTCAAGTGCAGACTCCGGTATGGTGTAGTCCGCATGATTTAACAGTGTCATATCCAAATCAAAGGTTATTAACTTCTTCAAATCTTTTCTCCTATATTTGTATCCTATAAAATTCTGTAAGCAATTTATGTTACAGTTCAGGATTTATTCAGCTTCGTCAAAAAAACTAAAAATATTTAACTTTATTTATAAGTTAGACGAAGATGAATGTCAGCAGTTTCCTGTTAGACATATATATGTAATATACACCTAAAAGCAAACTTTTATTTGGTATATTACATATATATGTCTAAGCCTCCTGAACTGTAAGCAATTTATTATATATTGTTCTCATCAAGTACTATCGTAAAAGGTCCGTCATTGATAAGCTCTACCTGCATATCGGCTCCGAACTCTCCCTGTGCCGTCTCTATGCCCTGCTCTTTGGCACGGCTTACCATGTATTCATAAAGCCTTTTTGCTTCTTTGGGATCTCCTGCCCCTATAAAGCTCGGTCTGTTGCCGTCTTTACAGCTTGCAAGCAGGGTGAACTGTGATACCAGCAAAAGGCTTCCTCCTACATCCCTTATGGATTTATTGGTTTTACCGGCTTCATCCTCAAAAATTCTAAGTTTTATAAGTTTATTAAGATATTTATCAACTATAGCCTTATCATCACTGCCTGCCACTCCGACTAAAACCATAAGTCCCTTGTCTATGCTGCCTACTACCTTTTTATCTATACTTACACTTGCCTTACTTACTCTTTGTATAACCAATCTCATATCTTTTCTCCTAAAATTTTCTTATTTCATCATCTTCATCATCCAAGACAACTGATTTTATCTGCACATAGTATGAAACCTTGTCCGATATAACGACCTTTACTCTATCTCCCGCCTTTTTGCCTATCAGTGCTTTTCCCAGAGGAGATTCTATACTTATACGACCTTCCAGCGAAGCCCCTCTTATTGGAGTTACCAGTTTTATGGTCATCTCTTCTTCATCATTTTCAAAATATAATTCCACAAGCTTGTTAAGGCCTGCCTCGTCCATACCGCTCTCATCTTCCACAACTTCGGAAAATCTGAGCATTTTATCCAAATACCTGATACGGCTTTCATTGATGTTCTTCTCTCTTTTTGCCGCATAGTATTCAAAGTTTTCGGATAAGTCTCCGTGAGATCTTGCCTCCTTAACCGCCGCTATCAAATCTTTTCTAAGCACAAGCTTTCTGTGCTTTATCTCTTCTTCTATCTTTTCTATATCTTTTTTAGTTAATTTTTCTCCCAAATCCAATGTCCTCTTCTATGCACCTATGCTTAATCTAAATAAGTATATCTTATAAAATCACTTACTACAATACAATAAGTATCACAAAAAAGCTGTAGTAAAATATTGATTTTTATAGAATATTGTCCACTTAATATCAAATAAGAAACAACTATAAAATCTATTTTACTACAGCTTTTTAAGATAGCCTATCTTTATTTTAATATGTTCCGTCCTTAACTCCCAGTCTTACAAGCGCCTTCTTTAATGCAAGTTCGGCTCTTACCAAATCTATATCCTCATCCTTGGACTCAAGCCTTCTTTTTGCTCTCTCCACCGCTTCTTTGGCACGATTTTCATCTATATCCTCGGGCCATTCGCAGGCTTCAGCCAATATAGTTATTTGATCTCCCAGTACTTCTGCAAATCCTGATAAAAGTGCAGCTTTTTTCACTTCACTTTCTTTATGTATATTCAGAACTCCCGGAGCTATAACAAAGGTCATAGGAATATGCCCTTTGTAGATACCTACATTTCCTGAAGTTGTTGTAAACTCCGCCATGGTAACCATATCCTCATAAAAGCAGCAGACCGGAGTAAGAACCTTAAGCTTAAAACTTTCCATTTATCAAGTCTCCTTACTGTTTGACAGATACTCTCACATCAAACAACTCCTATTAGTTGGCAGCCGCTTTCTGAGCCTTTTCCACTACCTCTTCAATTCCTCCTACATTAAGGAAAAACTGCTCATGTATATCATCATACTTACCTTCCAGTATCTCCTTGAAACCTCTTACGGTCTCCGATACAGGCACATACTTACCTGAAAGACCCGTAAACTGTGTTGCTACGAAGAAAGGTTGTGATAGAAATCTTTGAATCTTACGCGCTCTTGATACTGTAAGTTTATCATCTTCCGACAACTCATCCATACCGAGCATGGCGATTATATCCTGTAATTCTTTATACTTTTGCAAAACCCTCTGCACTCCTCTGGCTACCTGATAATGCTCTTCTCCGACTACCAGCGGAGAAAGTATACGAGAGGTAGATGCCAAGGGGTCAACTGCCGGATATATACCCTGCTCCACTATGGCTCTGTCAAGAACCGTGGTTGCATCAAGGTGGGCGAAAGTATTAGCCGGTGCAGGGTCTGTAAGGTCGTCTGCCGGAACATATACAGCCTGAACCGAGGTTATGGAACCTTGCTTGGTTGAAGTTATTCTCTCCTGCAAAGCACCCATCTCTGTCTGCAGAGTCGGCTGATAACCTACCGCTGAAGGCATACGCCCAAGCAAAGCGGAAACTTCCGAACCTGCCTGTGTAAATCTGAATATATTATCTATGAACAAAAGTACATCTTTACCTGCCTCATCACGGAAGTACTCCGCCATGGTAAGACCGCTGAGTCCTACCCTCATACGAGCACCCGGCGGCTCGTTCATCTGACCGAACACCAGTGTAGTCTTGTCTATAACTCCTGACTCTATCATCTCGTGATACAGGTCGTTACCCTCTCTGGTACGCTCTCCTACTCCTGTGAAAACCGAATATCCGCCGTGTTCTGTAGCTATATTTCTTATAAGTTCCTGAATAAGTACGGTTTTACCTACTCCGGCACCCCCGAACAGACCTATCTTACCTCCCTTTTGGTAAGGGCAAAGGAGGTCTACTACCTTAATACCTGTCTCAAGGATCTCCGTACTTGTTGACTGTTCTTCAAAGCTCGGGGCTTTTCTGTGTATAGGAAGCTTCATTTCAACTTTAGGGTTCTCCTTGCCGTCTATAGCCTCTCCAAGAACATTAAACATACGACCTAAGGTATACTCTCCTACCGGAACGGATATAGGACTTCCGGTAGCTAAAGCATCCATTCCTCTCCTAAGTCCGTCTGTAGTATCCATAGCTATACATCTTACCACATCATCTCCAAGATGCTGTGCCACTTCTACAGTAAGTGTTTTATTATCCTCTGTCTTTATAAGTATAGCTTCATTTATATGAGGCAGATGGTCTTTTTTGAATTTTATATCGAGAACGGCACCTATAATCTGACTTATTCTCCCTACATTTAACTCTGCCATAAACTCTCCTTAAACTAATTTTTATTGTTATATCGCATTGGCACCTGCCACTATCTCTGTAAGTTCCTGAGTAATAGCACCCTGTCTTGCACGATTATACCTAAGAAGTAACTTATCTATAAGCTCATCCGCATTATTGGTAGCATTTTCCATTGCATTCATTCTTGCACCATTCTCCGAAGCTATGGCTTGCTGCAGCGAACCATAGATAATGGCTGAAATATACTTTGGAACTATTGCTTCCAAGACTTCCTCTTCATTCGGAGCATAATTCATCAAAAGTGTGGACTTTTCTTTACCCTCTTCTTTTTCTGCCTCATCAAGGCTTATAGGAAGAAGCTTTTTAAGTGTAGGTATATGCACTACCGTATTCTTAAAATGTGTGTATACCACATATATTTCGGAAATCTTTCCCTCTTCATAGTCTGATAAGAGTTTCTTTGTGATATCTACAGCATCCTGATACATAGGGTCCAATATAACTTCGTTATATTCTCCAAGTACTTCGTAGCCTCTTCTTTCCAAGGTATCCTTTGCCTTTTTACCTATTGCATAAATCAAAGCCTCTTCTTTTGAAAAAGAAGTTTCCACAAGCTTTGCGATATTGTTATTATATCCTCCTGCAAGTCCTCTGTTGGAACTTATAACTATAATTGCCTTCTTTCCTTCTTTCTCATTGGAAGTCTTTACGAATCTGTGATTCATATTATTACTTTTTGACAATATAGAAAACATAGTATCATACATAAGACTAAAGTACGGCTTTGCCTCTTCAGCCCTTGTACGGGTCTTTTGCAGCTTGACGGTAGATACCAATTGCATAGCCTTGGTTATCTGCCTTGTACTTTGAATACTGCCACGCCTTCTTTTTATTTCCTTCATAGAAGCCATATTCTATACCCCCTTCTATGATTTCTTACATTCTTCTATAATCTGCACAAGTTTTTCTTCCAACTCTTTATCTATATCTCTGGTTTCTCTTATTTTGTCAATAAGCTCAGGATACTTGGTATCTATATAGTCATATAGTTTTGCTTCAAAGTCCGCAATTTCAGCTACAGGTATGTCAAGAAGCAGTCCCTTGGTTACCGCAAATATTATAAGAACCTCGTATTCTACCTCTAAAGGCTTAAAATTAGCCTGCTTTAATACTTCTCTGATTCTTTCACCCTGTGCAAGCTGCTGAGCCGTAAGCTTATCAAGTTCCGATCCGAACTGTGCGAACGAAGCAAGCTCTCTGTACTGTGCCAGCGCAACTCTTATAGGTCCGGCAATCTTTTTCATAGCCTTGATTTGAGCCGAACCTCCTACTCTTGATACGGAAAGTCCCGCATTGATGGCAGGTCTGAAACCGGAGTTAAACATTTCAGTCTCAAGATATATCTGACCGTCTGTTATAGATATAACATTGGTAGGTATATATGCCGACACATCTCCTGCCTGTGTCTCTATGATCGGAAGTGCGGTAAGTGAACCGCCTCCCAGTTCATCTGAAAGTTTTGAAGCCCTCTCAAGAAGCCTTGAATGTAAATAGAATACATCTCCGGGATATGCCTCTCTACCCGGTGCTCTTTTCAAAAGTAAGGACAGTGTACGATAAGCAGCCGCATGCTTTGTAAGGTCATCATATACCACCAAAACATCCTCACCCTTTTCCATCCACTCCTCTCCCATGGCACAGCCTGAATAAGGTGCCAAATATTGAAGAGGTGCAAGATCTGAAGCGGTTGATACTACTACGGTAGTGTAGTCCATGGCTGAATAGTCGTTAAGCGTTTTTACTATTGATGCAACTGTAGATGCCTTTTGACCTATTGCCACATATATACACTTTACACCCTTGCCTCTTTGATTAATTATTGTGTCTATAGCTATAGAGGTCTTACCTGTCTGTCTGTCTCCTATTATAAGCTCTCTTTGCCCTCTTCCTATAGGAATCATGGAGTCTATAGCCTTAATTCCTGTCTGCAACGGAGTATTAACGGACTTTCTGTCTATAACTCCGTGCGCAACTCTTTCAACTCTTCTATAAGTACTTGTTTCTATCGGACCTTTTCCGTCCAAAGGCTCTCCAAGCGCACTTACTACTCTTCCCATTAAAGCATCGCCTACCGGCACCTCAACAACTCTTCCGGTAGTCTTTACACTGTCGCCCTCACTTATCGCCTTCTTATCGGATAATATAACCGCACCTACATTGTCCTCTTCCAGATTCAGTACCATTCCATATACATCATTACCAAAATCTAAAAGCTCACCCTGCATTGCGTTTTCCAAGCCGTGTATTCTGGCTATACCATCCGCAACCTGTATTACAGTACCTATATCTGATACTTCTAATATTTTTGAATATTTCTCTATTTGTTCCTTTATAACGGAACTTATTTCTTCGGGTCTTAAATTCATTTAAGTCCTACCTACCTTTACCTTTACTAAACAATGCTTTATAAGCATATGTAGATACTCTTTAAGAAATTTGAAGCCTTGATAGATCTCTCTTAATATTGTATAGCTTAGTCTTTATACTGGAGTCTATAATTCTGTCCTTTATCCTTATAGTAAAGCCTCCAATAAGACTTTCATCAACGGAATATACAAATTCAAAACTCTTATAATCAGTAGTAGCCAAAAGCTTTTCTTCTATGCTTGACCTTTCACTATCGCCAAGTTCATACGCAGAAGTAATATATGCCCTGCCTATTTTTTTATATTCTTTTATCTTGTCCAAAAGATAGTCAAGTATACTTATAAGATCTTTTTGCCTGTTCTTTTCTACAAGCCCCATCAAGAATCCAAAGCTTTGTGAGGACAATCTGTCCAAAAAGATGTCTTTGACAAGTTCTTTCTTATTTTCCATAGACAGTTTTGGAGACTCTAAAATATCCCTTAAGCTATTATTATTTAGAAATATGTCTTTGATGGCATAAGCTTCATCATATATGTCGTCCAATATGCCATTGTCAAGCCCCAGTTCAAAAAGTGCATCAGCATATACTTTAGCCACTAGTTTTGCCATGTACTTTCACCTATACCTTTTAGAGCCTCATCTATAATTGACTTTTGCATATTCATATCCATAGATGAAGAGAGAGCCTTGCTTGCCATAACAGAGGCTATATCAACTATTTCTCTTTTCAGCTCATCAAGTGCCTTTCTCTTCTCCAGTTCTATCTCTTTATCGGCTCTTTGTGTAATAATCTTTGCTTCCTGTTCAGCCTTTGCAATTATATCGGCTTCTTTTAACTTGGCTTTCTTTCTGGCATCCTCTAAAATCCTGTCCCTTTCCAAGTTTATATCTTTTAACTTGGACTCATACAATGCTTTTAATTCATTAGCATCCTTTGACTTTGTACTTGCATCCTCCAGTTCTGAAAGGACTTTTTCTCTCCTTTTTTTAAGAACATCTCTTACCGGATTAAAGAGCAAATATGAAAGACCAAAGAACAGGATAAATATAGATATACCCATGATAGCCGCATCATGCAAAAGTTGTACATCAAATCCTATTAATCTTTCCAATCTCTTAGTTTCCTTTCCAAGATTAACTGTTAAAAGGTTTTACAAACATCAAAATCATAGCTACGACCAGACCGTAAAGACCTGTTGTCTCGGCAACCGCCTGACCTAAAAGCATGGTTGAAGTTATATCTGATCTTGCTCCCGGATTTCTACCTACTGCTGCAGCTCCGTGTCCTGCCGCAATTCCCTGTCCTACTCCCGGTCCTATACCTGCTATCATAGCTAAGCCTGCACCGATAGCGGAGCAACCATATATAAAATCCTGACCTGATATATTCATAAAAAAACCTCCTTAAAATAAAATTATATGCAATACGCTGTATAACTGTATTACACAGCGGGCAATTACTCAGCCCTAATAATAACTTTCGGTTTAAGACATTTTATCGTCTATATAAACCATTGTAAGCATACAGAATACATAGGTTTGTATGCAGCCTGAAAATACATCAGTATACACATGCAAGAATGCAGGTACACCTATCTTAGCCCACAAGGGCATCATGCTATACCAAAGTCCCATCATGATCACACCCGATAAAACATTTGCAAAAAGACGGAGTGATATGGAAAGAGGGTTGGCAAGCTCTCCTATGATATTAAGCGGAGCAAGTAAGGGGGTCGGCTCAAATAAAACTGTAATATGTTTAAGCCTCCTATTCTTGAATCCCTGATAATGCACTATGAAAAAGGTTACCATACCGAGTAAAAAGGTTACGGCATAGTCTCCGGTAGGGTTTCTCAGTCCTAAAAGTCCGCTTAAATTCGAAATCAATATAAAAAGAAATATTGTTCCTATGTAATTAATGAACCTGTAGGAATTCTCTCCTAAGATGCCTCCTGCCATAGTTTCCAAGAGTTCATACGCATACTCCAGAAAATTTTGAAAAGCTCCGATATTATCATCAGCCTTCATAAGTGCCCTTCTGGCAAATACTCCAAATATAAGTATAGCCACAACCACCACCATTAAAGATATTGTAGTTGTAGTTATCCATACTTCATGACCAAAGAGATTATATTTATATATTCCCTTTATCATAAAACTTAGAGATTTGGTTGCCGAAAGCAATATCATCTAAAATCCTCCTCTCTTGATTTTATTATAATCGGCAATTAAGTTTTTACATTGCAATATTAATTAACTGATATACTGACTAAACGATATCTGAGCTGACTACTGTTTTGTATCTGTTGTAAAGCGGTAAAACTGTCTACAGTATTAGGTTAAATATCAATCGGTCAGTACAATACAATATAAAAAACGCCAAATTAATAACCTTATCATTACAGCCTGTTGTCCTGCACGGACTTTTCCTATCTTTTTTTATAGATCTTATTTGCATAAGGCTGTAAATATGCACCTGCTTTAATACCGAATAAGGTAAGTACTATTGCCATAGTATTAATAAACTTAAGGTTAAGGGCAATAACTATAACCGCTATAAGCACCGCCTTTCTTATTCCGGCATGCAGCATAGTCTTTTTTCTTGCATAGTCGGGATCTTTCAAATCTATTACATTTTCTATAGTTACAGCCATATCAAGCAATATATATACGGCTAAAACTATTCCTATAATATAACCTAAATATAGTGAAAGCAGTGAATATCCGGTTATTTTTGATATGATCAGTAAAACTACGGCAAGTATACATTCATATATTACAAAGCCGAAAGCCATTTCAAACAAAGTTTTTTTAAGCGAATCACTTATCAAGTTATTGGTCCTCCTTGAAAATCCTGCTTTTTTTCTTTGGATTATTTGCAGTTTGTTTTACTACTTTTTTAGTCCTCTCTTCTAGGCTTTTCCTATCCTCTTCTTTTACTTTGTTCAAAAAATAATTTATACTTTTATAAGCATTCCAAATTCCGCTTAGTATACCAAGTATGATAGCTACAAAAAATATATCAAAACCATAAGTTTGTTTTAACCAATAAGCTACATATGTACAAAGTATTACAGGAGTTATTACAGCAAAACCTAAACCTGTTACCAACAAAAGACTCCTGTATACAGATTTTTTATAAAACATCAGCTTCTCCCATCATATTCCGTTACTCTAAACTCCGTTCCTACAAAATTACATCTGCAAGATAATAGCATTTGGATATTATGCACAAAAAATATTTACTATACAAGTTATAAGTAGTAAGTTTTTGAAACTTTGTGAGTAATTCTTTATCACTTATTTATAGCTTCATAGTGAGAATAGTATAAACTATATATTGACTGATGTCTAGTTTTTAGGGCTAAAAGATTATAACAAATTTATTTGATTGTTTATGTTGCCGACAAATCATTATTCTTTAAAAGCAAATAGAGAAGCACTGTTTTAATCAGTGCCTCCCTATTTATTAATTTGCTGCAAATACTTCTACTTTTTTGTTACCATGTGCCATAGCCGCATCATGATTGTCATAGTATATATCTATTTTATTTCCGCTTACTCCTGAGCCGGTATCCTCTACCTTGTACTCCTGTCCGTTTATTATAACCCTTGTACCTATAGGAAGTACTGACGGGTCTGCCGCTATTGTATGGTTTGCCTTTGGCATAACTCCGCTGCTTGTGGCTCTTCCTGCATAGGCTCCTGCGCAAATACTGCAGTTACAATATCCGGTCGTGGTAAATGTACCAAGGCTCTTACCCTTATTGGAACTGAGTTTTGTAGAAACCGCCTTTTTGCTTGAACCTGAAGAGGAGCTTGAGCTTGAAGAGGAACTTTTTGAGCTTCCCGAACTGCTTGAGCTGCTTGAACCTCTCGGCTTCCTATAGACATCTTCCTTCTTCATTCCGTAATCATAGGCTGAGGACTTGGAATCAAAATAAATCATGATATCATTATCCGAATTTTCGGAAAGCACAGACTCAACTGTATATACCTTATCACCTATCTTGATATTCTCACCTATGTCAAACATCTTTAGCTTAGCTGCAACAGTTTTGCCTGAGGTAGGATTTCCACCCTTGTATGTTTTATAACTGTCACAATAAGCCGCTACAGATAACTTGCCCACATAACTGCTGTACTCAGACTCTGCATATACCGTATTGACATTTACCATTATATTACTTGCGCCGAACAACATAATCAATGCCCATGCTCTTATTTTCTTAAATAAATTCCTTGTACAAACAGTTCTTTTATTATCGGCAGTATTCATAAGATATCACTTCCTTTCCCTGCTATTATCAACTGATTATAAAATAAGGTTGCCGCCTTTGTGAAAATACTTACAGCACACCGAATTTCACATCTTTGGATAGATTACTTATTAAATTATCCTGTGTTTTTTCTTTAAGTTCTTATTAAACTATATACTACACTAAAATGAGATATAAAGCAAGGATTGTTAAAAAATCGTTACAATTCTGTTTAATCTGTGTTACTTTCTTCTTGTAAACAAGCCTTTATAACTATAAAACTTCCACAACTACCTTACCGAAGTTATTGCCGCTTTCAACATAGTCATGTGCCTTAGCAGTATCTTCCAAGCAAAAAACTTTCTCAGGGCTTATATTTACCCTGTATTTTTCAATGTAGGCAAGCATCTCATTGATTTTTTCAGCCGATACATTACCCGAATAAAAACTTGTCAGATAAACATTATTTTTAAGCTCCATAATAGGATCAAATTCTCTTAAATACCATTCTTCTCCAAGTTGACCTGTGCTACATATAATGCCGCCCTCTTTAAGATGTTTTATCGAATTTTTAATAGTTTTCGGTCCTATCAATTCCAAGATTTTATCAAACTGCAGATCAGTTTGCAGTTCATTTCCAATATCCAAAATAATGTCTGTAAAACCTTGACTCTTGAGTATTTGAATCTTTTCTTTTTTACCGGTACTGCCATATATTTTCATATCAGTGTACTTTGCTTTTAAAAGTTTTAAAAAAGCTATTCCGGTTGCACTTGAAGCGGCTCTTATGAAAACTTTATCATTCTCATCTATTTGCAGATTTTTCATAGAACCGAAGGCAGTGTAGAAAGTTTCCGGTACCGCTGCCAGATCACTCCATGAAAGTTTCGTATCCACCTTATAAATCTGCTTATTGGGAAGAAGTACATATTCGGCATAACTTCCGTCAAAATCTCTTCCCATTTCTCCCATAATGGAAATAACTTTTTCACCTTTTTTGAAAACTTTACTTTCAGCTATTTCTCCGACACACTCTATACCTAAAATGCGTGGAAACTTTACAGAAGGAGAGAAACCCTTTCTTGTAAATATTTCGGAGCGATTAATTCCAAAACCTTTTACCTTAACCAAAGACCAACCTTCTTTAAGCTTAGGGATATCAACTTCTTTATACTCAAGTACCTTACTTGTACCGGCTTTTGACACTACTATAGCCTTCACTTCTTCCTCCTATTTTACCAAACCCTTATTTACCAGATACTCATGTGCAACCTCACTTGCACTCCTTTTATCTACCTTTACCTGATAGTTCATGCGACTCATTTCTTCAGCACTTATCTGCCCTGCTAATTTATTGAGTATTTCTTCAAGTTCGGGATACTTTTCCAAGGTATCCTTTCTCATTAGAGGTGCACCCTGATAAGGGGGAAAAAGCTGCTTATCATCCTCAAGTACCACCAAATCATACTCTATAAGTTCACTGTCTGTAGAGTAGGCATCAACTATCTGAACATTGCCTCCATTAATCGCCTGATATCTTAGATTAGGCTCAAGGGTCTTAACATTTAATTCAAGTTTATACAGACTTTTTAAGCCTTTGTTACCGTCATCTCTGTCATTAAATTCCAAGGTAAATCCCGCTACGGCACTGTCTTCAACCTTTGATAGATCACTGATAGTTTTTAGATCATATTTATTTGCATAATCTTTTTTTACTGCAAGAGCATAAGTATTCTGATATTCCATAGGCTTTAAATATACAAGCTTATCCTGATTAAGTATTCCCTCTCTTGCCGCCTCATATACCTCTAAAGGATCATTTGAGACCTGTACTTGATTTTTAAGTAAACTTGAAGTAATCGTTCCGCTAAACTCAGGGTATATATCTATTTGCTTATTTTTTAATGCCTCATATAAAAAGGATGTCTTGCCGAAATTAGGTTCAAGCTTTACCTTTATATCCGAATTAGCCTCTATCAGTTCCTTATACATATTGATAAGAATTTCAGGTTCGGGTCCAAGCTTTCCTGCCACAAGCAAATGCCTGCTATTCATCATAGGAGCAATACTTGGAATAAAGCTTAATGCGGTTGCCGTAATCAGGGCAATCAAACTTATCAGTATCTTTTTGAGGGATTTGTTTTCAAGATATTTTATTACAATATTCATAAGTATTGCTAAAAAGGCTGATGATATAGCGCCTATTAAAATAAGTGCCGTATTGTTTCTGTCAATTCCAAGAAGTATAAAACTGCCCATACCTCCGGCTCCTATAAGTGCTCCCAAAGTTGCAGTTCCTACTATCAGTACCGCCGCAGTTCTGACACCTGAGACAATTACCGGCATAGCTAAAGGCAGTTCGAATTTCCTAAGCCTCTCTAATCTGTTCATTCCAAAAGCCTCAGCGGCTTCTTGCAGGCTTTTATCAATAGAATCAAGTCCGGTTATCGTACTTTGTAAAACAGGAAACAGTGCATAGATTACAAGTGCTGTTACCGCAGGTATCTTACCTATTCCGAGCACAGGTATAAAAAGTCCTAAAAGAGCAAGTGAGGGAATTGTTTGAAAAACTCCGGTAAGTTGGAGCATCCATTCTTTTAATTTGGGAAGCTTTACTAATATGATTCCAAGAGGTACTGCGATAAAAACTGCTAAAAGCAGTGATAAAAGCGATATTTGCAAATGTTCAAAAAGTGCCAGATTCCAATCTGCAAAACGCTCATGAAAGGTTTGAATTATTGTAAGAATCATAGTGCATCCCCTTTCTTGTTATCCTCAAATAAGCTCTTTACATATTCATTTGCAGGGTTTTCCCTAATGTCCTTAGGACTTGCTATCTGCAAAATCTCTCCTTCTTTCATAACACAGATGCGATCGGCTATATCAAGCGCCTCCAACATATCATGGGTTACAAATACTATGGTCATATTGAACTCTTTATGTAAACTTTTGGTCAGCAGCTGTAAACTCTTTCTTGAAATAGGGTCTAAGGCACTGAAAGGCTCATCCATTAAAAGAATCTTAGGCTGTGCAATAATTGCTCTAAGTATACCCACTCTTTGCTGTTCTCCACCTGAAAGCTCTCTTGGATACCGATCTTTATATTTTGAAGCTTCCAAACCGACTTTTTCAAGAAGTTCATCACTTTCTTTATGTCTTTTTGCAGCTTGCCACTTTTTCATCTCCGGTATTAATTCTATATTTTCTCTGACCGTCAAATTCGGAAATAAGGCTATACTTTGAAGCACATAACCTATATCAAGCCTAAGCTTTCTTAACGGTATTGATATAATATCTTTACCGTCTATAAATATACTTCCTGAATCAGCCTCCACTAAACGATTGATCATCTTAAGTGTAGTAGTCTTGCCGCTGCCGCTCTGACCTACCAATACAAATAATTCTCCATCCTCTATCTTGAATGAATGTTCCTTTATAACCTCTTCCTGTCCGTATTTTTTTTGAATTTCTCTAAATTCAATCATACTCCTCCTGTCTTTAAAACAGTGTGTCTTAATTTAAACTTATTTACTATTCTTTAATGTATCTTTGCTCAGCTTCTTTTAGATTTTCCAATATGCGCTCCATATAGCCTTCCAACTTAGTTATCTCTTCCTTGGAAAAACCTTTATAAAATATTTCATCAAGTTTCTTGCTTACTCTCATACCTACACTTCTTTGACTTTCTCCGATTTCTGTAAGCTCAAAGAATTTTTTACGCTTATCCTTTGGATGTATATAGCTCTTAATAAGATTTTGCTCTTCCAATTTTCTAAGCATTGATGTTAAAGTATTGTTGGCAAGTCCTGTAGTTATAGCCAAATCTGTAGCCGTCATGGGCGCTCTTGCCCACAAACAGGAAAGTATCTTACCCTGTTCTGCCGAATATAAAGCCTCTTTATCTGCAGACAATATGCGATTAAAAACCCGCCCGTTAAGCAAGCGTATTTGCATAGTCAGATATCCTCCGTTCTTAATCAAAATAAAACCTCCTTTTTATTTCTATATAGAAGTACTTTATAGAAATATTACCATATAGAAATAAAAAAGTAAAGCCTTTTTCCGGCTTTATATTTTTTAAGGAAAGTTATATAATCGGCTAATTTCATTATGTTTATTTCTTCTAATATAGTCAGTACTATATTTGGTACTGAGAGGCAATAATTTATTTATATCTTGGGCTGAAAAGATACTTGAAAATGGAATTAAACTGTATAAATACAAACTCATTTTTATTATACTCTTATGTGGGTAATGCTCCTAATAGCATTTGACTGTTGAGCACTTCAGATATTAATCTTCACTCAATGCAAAAAGCAGCCGTAAGTATATCAAGTATTGTATTTAAGAACAGCTTATATGACAAATTTATATTTAAGCAACAAAAAAAGCAGGGGGGTATTTCCCTACTTTTTTATCACATTAATCTTAATAAAATAAGTTAATAAAGTAAGATTTCAAGTTACATTATAAACATCGCGTCTCCGAAACTAAAAAATCTGTATTCTTTATCCACCGCTTCCTTGTAGGCATTAAGCACTTCCTCTCTGCCTGCCAGCGCCGATACCAGCATAATAAGTGTTGATTCAGGTAGATGGAAGTTTGTAATAAGTGCATCAACCATCTTGAATTTATAGCCCGGATATATGAAAATATCGGTCCATGCACTGAGTGCCTTAAGTTTGGTGTCCAAAGCCGCTGCACTTTCCAAAGCTCTGCAACTGGTCGTTCCCACACAAATAATTCTTGCGCCCCTCTCCTTGGCTGCATTGATCTTAGCCGCATTTTCCTCGTCTATCATATAAAACTCGGAGTGCATATGATGTTTTAATATATCCTTTTCTTTTACCGGTCTGAAAGTTCCAAGACCTACATGAAGGGTAACTTTTGCTATATCCACACCCTTAGCCTCTATTTTTTTAAGAAGCTCTTTAGTAAAATGCAGCCCTGCCGTAGGGGCTGCTGCACTGCCCTCATACTTTGCATATACGGTTTGATACCTGTTTTTATCTTCAAGTTTATGTGTGATATAAGGAGGCAGCGGCATTTCTCCGAGTTTATCAAGTATTTCCTCAAATATACCCTCAAACTCAAATTCTATATGCCTGTTACCGGTCTCATCTATATTGATTATTTCCGCCTTCAAAAGCCCCTCTCCAAAGTCCAGTCTATCTCCTATCCTGCATTTTTTACCCGGCTTTACAAGACATTCCCAAAATCTGTCGCTAAGTCTTTTAAGTAACAGTATCTCAACCTTAGCCCTTGAATCTTTACTATCTCTTAAACCGTATAATCTTGCCGGTATGACCTTGGTATCGTTAAGAACCAGACAGTCTCCTTTTTTCAGATAATCTATAATATCACTAAAATGCCTATGCTCAAGCTCATAGCTTTGCTTTTTCATCACCATCAGCCTTGAAGCACTTCTGTCTGCCAAGGGATCCTGTGCTATAAGTCTTTCGGGAAGCTCGTAATTAAAATCTTTAATATCCATAATCTTACTGCGCCGCACTTTCAGCCGGTGCCGCACTCTCCTCACTGCTTGGAGCTTCTGTAGTTGTTTCAGCCTCTGTACTTTCGGCAGTCGTTTCCTTGCTTGCCTCTGTAGTAGGTGCTCCTATATGTACTTCGTCATCCTCAAGGTCAACATCCTTAGTACTTTCCTCTTCCGGATTGCCACCTAAACTTATATCATACTTTGATACATCCGCACCTTCAAGCCATATTTGATACAAAGATGCAAGCTGTGCATCCGAAATAAGTACTTCTGCAAGTCTTTTTCTCATAGCAGTGTCAAGAAGCTTTACATCCTCGGAATGTGCAACCTTGTCTACAAAAAGTTTCTGCTGCTCATCTACCTTATCGGGTTCTACCATATATAATTTTCCGTCCTCGCCGGTCTTTATATATGCCCATGTAAGCATAGGAGCAGGCGTTATAATGCCGTGGAACTTCACATCCGCACTTATAAATACCACATATTCTCCGGCATTGAGACCGTTACCTATGTAGCAGGCTACATTTTCATATGCCTCATATACCTTTTTTTCTTCATTAAGTTTAGCCTGCAAGTCAGACTGACCCTCGTTGTCGGTTCTTCCGAATACCCTGTATAAGGCTCCTGAATCGGCTTCTATCTTCGCCTTTTGATATTCTGCCACAAGCTGCATAACCTCAGGGTTGCTGTCCTTTTGTAGACCGTAATTACTGAAATCATAGGTGTATACGGTATTATTGGAACTTGACTCCGCTACAACACTTTCCTGTGAAGCGGCAGATGAGACAGCCTGTTTTTTTGACTGTACCCTGTCCACCACCAATATTACTATGACCAGTACAAGCACTACCATAGGAATAGCAAGAAGCTTCAGTGCTTTAAATACCTTAAACTCATCCAGACCGGCTATTTTTCTATTTTTTTCGTATCTCATAAAATATCCTCTTTGACATAAATATTATATACTATAGCCTATATGTAGGGCTAAATCAATACCCCATTAATAATCGCCCTTAACATTATCTTCTCTTTTCTTTTTTTCTTCATAATCCTGTCTTTTGGTGTACCTTCTTGTCTGCCTGAATATTGAGTCCATAATAAATATAGACATGGCAATGGCTCCTGCTATTTGCAGTGTCTGTGTAAAATACATATTTCCCAGACCACTGTTATCATTTATAAAGTAATATACGCTTCTGTATATCGGTCCTCCCGGCACTAAGGGCAGTATACCCGGCACAAGAAATATAGTTACCGGAGCTTTGAGTGTTCTTGCAAGTATATGACTCATGGCTGCCACAACCAATCCGGTTATAAATGCCTGTAATACAATATCTACTTTTATATACAAAAGATAACTGTATATAATCCAGGACAGTACACCTACCAAAGTAGCATATTTTAACAAATTTTTAGGCATATCAAATATAATAGAAAAGGCTATAATCGATGAAAACGCCGCATATGTTTTTATAAATAACATAACTATGCTCATTTTAAAATACCTCCCATAAGTGCCATCGCCGCACCCGTTCCGGTAGCCATTGCCAAAGAAATAATTATAGCTTCCAACATCCTGCTTCCTCCCGATGCATAATCTCCGTTAAGGGTATCCTTAATCGCAGTAGTACATTTTACTCCGGGAACCAGGCACATAAGCGGTGATATGATTACCAAGTCTACAGATACATTCTTAAATAAATACTTGGCTCCAAGCACTGCTGCAACAACCAGCATAAATGAAGTTGCGGCATTTACACAGATATCATTAAATCCCAATTTTTTAGTTGTATATTTTACCAAAGAAAGTACCGTAGCCGCTATTGCCGTAAGTATAAACTCATTAACATTACCGTCAAACATAATAAGAAAGCTCGTAGACACAAATACATAGCATATGTACTCGAAATACTCCGGATACACAGGCTTTTTGGTAAGTCTGAGCATTCTTTCATAGGCTTCATCCACATCTATCTGCCCAAGGCAAAGTTTCCTTGAGATATGATTGACCGCATATATTGTATTTAGATTTATAGTAGTTGAGTCTATTCTCTTGACCAGACTTAAAGCATCCTTTTCCTTACCTTTTTCATTTTCCACAACAACTGTAAGGTAAATGGCGGTGGGAAGAGCAACGACCTCATGAGACCATGTAGTCTCCCTGTCAAGTATCCTGCTCATAGTATCTTCTACTCTGTATATATCCGCTCCTGCCCTTAACATCAATTCTCCCGCAAACATAGCGGTATCGGCTAATTTTCTTGTTCTTTCCATATCACTCCCTGTCAAATAAAATCTTCTTAACTTCCAAAAGCCTATCCCTTAACCTTGCCGCTTCTTCAAAATTAAGCTCCGTAGCCGCCTTTTTCATAGCCTTATCAAGGTCTTTTGCAAGTTTTTCAAGTTCTTTATCTTCCATAGACTCCGGATCTTTTTCAAGCTTTTTACTCTCCTCACTTGCCGCCTTCGATATGGCTATCAAGTCTCTGACCGCTTTTTTTATAGTTGTCGGAGTAATGTTATGTTCTTTATTATAGGCTTCCTGTATCTGCCTCCTTCTGTAAGTCTCATCTATGGCAGCCTTCATGGAATCGGTAATTCTGTCTGCATACATAATTACCCTACCTTCGGAGTTTCTTGCTGCCCTTCCTATAGTCTGTATCAGTGAAGTTGTACTTCTTAAAAATCCTTCCTTATCGGCATCCAATATAGCAACCAGAGTAATTTCCGGAATATCAAGCCCCTCTCTTAAAAGGTTAATACCTACCAGCACATCAAAGACATCCAGTCTCATATCCCTTATAATTTCGGCTCTTTCCAGTGTATCTATATCGGAATGCAAATACCTTACCTTAATACCCACATCCTTCATATAGTCGGTTAAATCTTCAGCCATCTTCTTAGTCAGGGTGGTTATAAGTACCTTATGTTTATTTTCAACTTCCTTAAATACTTCCGAAACAAGATCATCTATCTGACCCTCCACCTTTCTTACACTTATAGTAGGGTCTAACAGTCCTGTAGGTCTTATTATCTGCTCCGCACGCAAAAGTTCATGCTCATCCTCATATACCGAGGGTGTAGCCGAAACAAAAAGAAGCTGATTGATCTTTGACTCAAACTCGGAAAATTCCAAGGGTCTGTTGTCAAGTGCGGAAGGCAGCCTAAAACCGTACTGAACAAGGTTCATCTTCCTTGCCCTGTCTCCCGCATACATACCCCTTATCTGAGGTACACTTATATGAGACTCATCTATGATCATTAAAAAATCATCCGGAAAATAGTCTATCAGCGTATAGGGAGGGTCTCCTGCCTTAGCACCTATCAGATGCCTTGAATAGTTCTCTATACCTGAACATACTCCGGTTTCCCTCATCATCTCCACATCAAAGTGGGTTCTTTCATAAATTCTTTGAGCCTCTATAAGCTTATCTTCGGACTTGAAAAACTCAACCTGCTCATCACATTCTTTAAGTATCTCCTGTGTCGCTTTTAACATCTTATCTGGAGGTACTATATAATGTGAAGCAGGGTATATGGCTATGTGGCTAAGCTCCGCTATCACATCACCGCTAAGCACATCCATTTCACTTATTTTATCTATCTCATCACCGAAAAATTCTATCCTGTATGCTCTGCTACTTACATACGCAGGAAAGACTTCCACTATGTCTCCCCTTACTCTAAAGGTTCCACGATGGAAGTCAAAATCATTTCTGTTATATTGTATATCAACTAATTTTCTTATAACCTCGTCTCTGTCCTTGATCATACCCTGTCTTAGAGATATGACCATCTCTGCATAGTCTATAGGGCTTCCCAGTCCGTATATACAGGATACCGAAGCTATAATTATAACATCCCTTCTCTCAGACAAAACCGCTGTTGCGGAATGTCTGAGCTTATCTATCTCATCATTGATAGCCGAATCTTTTTCTATATAGGTATCCGTACTCGGTACATAGGCTTCCGGTTGATAGTAGTCATAGTATGACACAAAGTACTCAACCGCATTTTCCGGAAAGAATTCTTTAAATTCTCCATAAAGCTGGGCTGCCAAGGTCTTGTTGTGAGCTATGATAAGTGTGGGTTTTTGCAGTTGCTGTATAATATTTGCCATGGTAAAGGTTTTTCCGGAGCCGGTAGCTCCAAGTAGAGTCTGAAATTGATTGCCCTCTCTAAACCCATTTACCAAAGCTTCTATAGCCTGAGGCTGATCTCCTGTAGGCGCAAACTGTGAACTAAGTTTAAATTCCATTTATATGATCTGCTACTAAAAATATATTTAATACTTAGGCACCGGAAAAGTAACTATCTATCCGACTGTTCTCAGCATCTATCTTCGTAAAATTTATAAGTAAGCTTTAAATACAAGCATATAATAAAGATATTTGAGATTTACTCTAGTACACTGACATATTGATATTTAACATATCTGCTATATCTCCATCATAATAAGAGAGGTTAAGAGCATAGTCAAAATTAGAATGAATATCAATGTGTCTAAGCTCCAGTATTTTCGATATTGATTAAATATCAATGATACATTGCAACGGTATATTTAACGAAGATAAATAACCTACCTGATTAGTAGCCTCCTCCTTTTTATTTTTTAGATAAAACTATTTTGTCTTTTTCTCAAGCCTGTTCTTATTGTAGTTAATAAGACAGCCTGCCCTTATAATATCTTTCTCCACATCAGTCATTTCTGATATCGTCAGCCTTATATCATAACATATATTCTTCTCTATATCTACCACATAGGCTTTAATTTCTTTCATATCCGTATCCATAGCCTTTTTTATATCAGGCACATAAATATAGTCCCCTACCTTAAAGTCGGCATCCTCTTTTAATAAGAAGGGAAGCATACCCCAGTTTATAAGGTTTGAACGATATCTTTTTGTAGCGTATTCCTTCGCTATATTTGCAAGTCCTCCAAGCACTCTTTGACAGCTTGCCGCCTGCTCTCTGGCTGAGCCGTCTCCCGGCTTTTTAGCATATATCATGCTGCCTATTTCCGTCTCTAAAGGATCCACATCTTTGACTGCTTCTTTTATTTTATCATATACCCTTGTAAGTTCCTCATTTTCCAAAACGGAGTTTTTATTCTCTACCCTTGCTTTTTCAAGTTTGTCTACCGCCTTACTGTTAGGCACATAATCCGGATCTCTTCTTGATAAGGTATACTCTGCAAGCCCCAGAGGGTTTGATCTGTAGGAAGAGGTCTCGCCTGAAGGTATAAGCTCATCTGTAGTGGTTACCTCATCTAAGATCTTTGAGCAAACTTTAAGAAGTATGTTGTCGGTAAGAGCAGACATCTTAGGCCAGTCCTTAATATTAGGTCCGTATATAAGCTCTTTGTTCTCATCCGCTTTTTTATAGCCCTGATACACTCTTTTTTCATATATACCTCCATCAAAATGATACTCAGGTACCTTATAATCATCAGCTATCTCCGTAGCCGGAGTAAGTATACCTCCTCTTGCAGCCGTAGCCGCTACGGATCTTGCATCCATTAAGGCTACCGCAGACATCTGCCCTGCTCCCGGTTTTGAACCGTCTCTGTTCGGGAAGTTTCTTGTGGTATGTCTTACGCTAAGTCCTCTGTGTGCCGGTGTGTCTCCGGCTCCGAAGCAAGGTCCGCAAAATGCGGTTTTTACTATTACTCCGGCAGACATAAGCTCCGATATCGCCCCCTGTCTGTCAGCCTCTATATATACCGGCTGTGATGAGGGGTATACCGACATATTGAACTCGTCATAGCCGCAGCTTTTTCCTTTAAGTATGTGTGCGGCTTCCATAACATTGTTGTAATTACCGCCGGCACAACCTGCTATAATTCCCTGTGAGACCCTTAATTTACCGTTTTCTATTCTGCCTCTAAGATTAAGCTCCTCACCTGCCTTACCACCTATACGCACAGCCTCTTTATCAACACTTGCAAGTATGTCTTCGAGATTGGCATTGACCTCGTCTATCTCATATACATTGCTCGGATGGAAGGGAAGTGCTATCATAGGCTTTATTTTACTTAGGTCTACATATACCAGACCGTCATAATATGCTACTTCTCCCGGTGAAAGCTTCTTATAATCTCCTTCCCTGTTATGTGTCTTTAAAAATGCTTTTGTATCTTCATCCGTTGCCCAAATAGAGCTTAGACAGGTTGTTTCCGTAGTCATTACATCTACACCGTTTCTGTAGTCCGTATCCATAGAGGCAATGCCCGGTCCTATAAACTCCATAATCTTATTTTTTACATAGCCTGACTTAAATACCGCCTTTATTATAGCCAGAGCTATATCCTGAGGACCTACGCCCTTCACAGGACTGCCGTCAAGGTAAATTCCCACTACTTCAGGATAATTTACATCATAGGTGTCAAGTAAAAGCTGCTTTACAAGCTCTCCGCCGCCTTCACCTATTGCCATAGTTCCAAGCGCACCGTACCTTGTATGGCTGTCCGATCCCAGTATCATCTTACCGCAGCCTGCCATAGCCTCTCTTATGTACTGGTGTATTACCGCAATGTGCGGAGGCACATATATACCGCCGTATTTTTTTGCAGCGGAAAGTCCGAATAAATGGTCATCTTCGTTAATGGTTCCACCTACTGCACAAAGTGAGTTGTGACAGTTGGTAAGTACATAAGGCAGCGGAAACTTTTCCATGCCCGATGCCTTTGCGGTCTGTATGATTGCCACATAGGTTATGTCATGTGATGCCATAGAGTCAAACCTGAGCTTTAATTTTTTATCATCATTTGAGGTATTGTGAGCACTTAATATCTCATAGCTTATAGTTTGCCTTACAGCGCTTTCTTTATCAGCCGTTAAATTTCTTTTTGCCTTTACCTGTTCAAAATCTTTTTCTTCTATTATTTCCTTGGAGTTTAACATATAAACTCCGCCTTCATATAATTTTACCATAGCCTTCCCCTTAACTTATTCTTGTTTTAAACTGCATTATATAATAATATATCTATATAGGCAAATACTATAAATATTATAGAAGTTATTGATTTTTTCTATATATGCAAATTTGATATTTTATTTGTAGAATCTGAGAGGAGCAGTATGGATATCAGTTTTGAAAAAGGGATAAGTAAAGATAATGCCTTACTTTTATGTGAATGGTCAAATAAAATGGGAAGAGAATTTCAGGAGCAGTGGATGGGAGTAAAAGTTTCTTATCCCTTAAGTTATCAAAAGATAAAAGAGTTGGAAAATACATTTTCAATATTTACTCAAGGACAATTTATCGGAATGATACAAAAAGTACGAATTGATAAAGATAACGTACACATAGGTAGATTCGTACTTGACCCTGAAAAAACAGGATCGGGGCTTGGAACGGCAGCACTTAGGAAATTTATAGATTTAATTTTTGAGGATACAGCTATTAAAAGTATTTCTTTATCGGTTTTTGACTTCAATCAAAATGCCAAAAGGGTTTATGAAAAACTGGGATTTGAAATTGCCGAGGTAATTGAGACTCCAAAACTGAAATATACTATGAAAAAAATCAGGTAAGGTAAGGAACACTCCCGTAACCTTAGGCACATAAACCGTTAAACTATCTTGCAAAAGGACAATCTAAGACCCCCAGTACTTGCTTTGTCAAGCCGTCAGGCGAAAATAAAGCTTAGTACCACTGCGAGAATTTAGTTAAGAGAACGTGTCCAGGGCAAGATATGTTTGTAACGGTTTATATGATAAATAGATAGATCATCATTATGTAGTTTTTTCCCGGAGGTAGATATGTCTGATAAGGAATTACTTTATATTATAAGCATTGCCAAAGAGGGCAGTGTCTCAAAGGCTGCAAAAAGACTGTATATAGCACAGCCTTCGCTCAGTCAGGCTCTAAAACGCATAGAAAAAGAGCTTAACACCAAACTTTTTATAAGAGGTTCAAAAGGGCTTAAACTTAGTACAAGCGGTGAATATTATTATAAATATGCCAAGCAGATTCTTAAACTATATGAGGAAATGAAGCTTGAAATAGCTGATATTGAAAAATTACAATCAGGAAGTATAAATCTTGGAACCACCAATCATTTGAGCTTGGTACTCCTTCCAAAAATTATAAGTGAGTTTTCTAAGATTTATCCGAATATTGATATCAATATAACCGAAAATTCTTCCAATCAACTTTTTACCGATTTGGAGCAGGGTAATATTTCTTTTGCCATTATGCATCTGCTAAGCGAAGATAGAGATGATAAAAGATTTTGTTATGAAATACTTTCCAAAGAGGATTTTCTTATACTTGTGTCAGATAAGAACCCTGTGTGTAAAAAGGCTTTTATAGAAGAGGGCAGTGAAAGACTTTGCCTTGATATTAAAGATATAAAGAACGAGAAGTTTATTATGCTTTTTAGCAATCAAAGAATAAGGCAGATGGTTGACTTGATTCTTAAAAAGGCAAATATGCTTGATGTTCATTCTTATATTACTATTCAAAACTTCATCAGTACCAAAGAGCTGGTAAGGAATAATCTTGGGGTAACTATACTGCCGGAAAGTTATGCCAAGTCAAATTCCGATGAGGGGATAGTTTATTTTCACATACCAAGAAAGTATCAGGCATTTTGGAGGCTTTGTATTGCTTATGACAGGGATGGGTTTATGTCGAAGGCGGATAGGGCTTTTTTTGATTTACTTATGTAGTAAAATGTACTGCCTTTAGTGTAAATCGTTTTGAATATCTAAAAAGTCTCTTGTTATGCAATCATACTCGCAGAGCTTTCTCAAAGCTTCGACAAATTCACACAGACTGCGAAACTTTATTAACAGTACTGCGAGTATGATTGAAATAGGGAGTGTTTCTGACTATTTAGCTATAAAATGAGTATGTTTGAAATACAAGGTGCATTTTACCAAAGCAAACTATAAACGGTCATAATGTTTTCCGCCCCAGTACATAGTCTTTGCAAGCTCAGCCTTATCGGATAAGGTAACTCCTTCCATGATCCATTTGTAAAACTCCTCAAAACCTGTTCGGTCAACTATATATCCTACATGCTCTTTTCCTTCGGGCGCCTCCGGATCAATGTACTTTTCCACATAGGCGTAGGCATTTTTTACCACCTTTAATATGGTATCTTCATCAACCCATTTGATAAAGTCTTCCGCCATTCTCGGATTTTTCTTTCCGGTTCTTCCAAGCAACACAAGGCGGTAGTATTTTTCTTTGCTTCTTGTCCATGCTCTTGTAGGGCAAACAGTAATACAGACACCGCAACCTATACATTTTTCGGTATCTCTTACTATTTTTCCGTTCACTACTTTCAAAGCATTGACGCTTTTTTTCTTACAGCCCTTTACACAGGCTTCACAGGTAACACAGCGGTCGGGATCGTATTGCGGTTCCGTCATTCCGATAATACCGAAGTCATTCATTCTTACCTTTGCACAGTCATTGGAGCAGCCTGTAAATGCTATCTTAAAATGCAAGTTATTAGGGAAAACCATCTTTTCCATTTTTCTTGCAAATTCTGTAGTATCGTAATTTCCGTAAGGGCAAAGTCTCTTTCCGGGGCAGGCTACCACATTTCTTGTTCCGGCAGCCGCATAACCGGTATCTCTTTTTTCCTGATTGGTCTTAACATTGTCGATAACAAGCTGAATTTCTTTATTGACCGCATCCATGTATTCAAGCTTTATGCCCGGAATCTCAACACCCTGACGATTTGTAAGGAAGATGCTTCCATTTCCGTATTTTTCTGCAATCTCACTGATTCTTTTCATACTTTCAGCATCTATATAACCACCCGGCATTCTGACACGAGATGCAGTCTCACCACGATGCTTAGACACACGAAAGGCATTTCTTTTTAATTTTCCGACATTAATATCTCTAGCCATTTTCACACCTCCTAGTCGATCAAACTCTTGCTGTCAACATAATTAAATACCGGACCGTCTAAACAAATGTAGGTGTCATTTACCTTGCAATGTCCACATTTACCGATACCGCAGCACATCTTTCTTTCATAAGAAACCCAAATATTTTCCTCCCTAAATCCACGCTTTAAAAGCTCAATTACAGAAAACTTCATCATTGGGGGAGGACCTACTACAACAGCCTGTGTTGTTTCCACATTATTTAGTTTTACCTCCGGTATAAACTTGGTTACCAGACCTACATTGCCGCTGTAGCCTTCTGCCTCTTTATCCATAGTAAGTATAAGATCCATCGACTTTTCCCAGCGTGCAATATCCTCTCTGAATAACATATCCGAAGGGCTCTTAAAGCCTAAAATAATATGCTTATCCTTTGCATCTTTGCTTTCACTCAGTGCGTCAATTACGCCACGCACCGGAGAAACGCCTGTCCCTCCGGCTACCACAAGACATTCGCCGTCAGTGTATTTATTTACATCAAAACCGTTACCGTAAGGTCCACGAAGAAACAGTGTATCCCCTGCGTAATTTTCAAATACCTCATCGGTAACTCTTCCTACTCTACGAATTGTAAGATCAATGCTTTTAGGGCTAATACCGCTGACTGAAATAGGTGCTTCACCGAACTTTGGAATAGATACTTCAAAAAACTGCCCCGGCTTTACTTCTCCCTCAAATTCCATACGGAAGGTATATTCTTTTTCTGTGTGAGGAATAACTTCCAAAATTTTGGAAGAAAAGGGTACATAAGGATTATTTCTCATTAGCGACCTCCTTTTTTACCTCGGCTGTAACTTTATTTATTATATTGGAAAATGAAATATACTCCGGACAGACAGTATCGCATCTTCCGCAACCTACGCACATATTGTAGCCGAAACGCTTTTTGAAATCATAGATCTTATGCATAGTCTTAAAACGCATACGATCTCCGTTTTTCTTTCTATACTCTCCACCGCCGGCAACATTGGTATAGCCGTCTACCATACAAGATGCGCCGACCCTCCTTCTTTCACCTACCTTGCCGTTATCTGTATAGAAAACATCCTGCATTGTATAGCAGGTACAGGTAGGACATACATAATTACATCTGCCGCAGCCTATACAACGAATAGTATATTCATTCCACATATCCGACTGAAAAAGGCTCAAAGGCACACTTTCCGGCAAATCAACTCTTGTTTCATTCTCCGTAACAAATCTAGGTATAACTTCCTGCTCTTTAATAGCATTATTTGCAAAAATCTCTTCCAAACTTTCTTCTTTTAGTTGACAATAAAAACGGTTGTCGATTAAGTCAACTGAGAAAAGATAATCCAAATCATCAGCACGGTTAGTACCCATATCCACACAAAAACAGTCCTCATAGGAGTGAGCACATCCTATTAAAGCGAATTTTACATTATCTCTGATACGAGCATAGAAATAATCCTCATCTCTTCCGTTATGAAGATAGATCTGGTCAAGTCTTTTCAAAGCATTTAAGTCGCAGCTTCTTAGAAATACTATTACCTCACTGATATCTTGATCCGCTTCTTTTACTTCATTTTCTGTAAAAAAGAACAGTGTCTGTGAAAGAGGTGTTAAAATTTCCTTGAAAGAATAATCGGACTTCTTTTCAAGTTCAATCTCTGCCGCCTCCTTTATAAAATCATAGCGTACTACATCCGTATCTGTAAATCTGCCTTCTCCTGCTTTTAGCACAGGTGCGTAGATACGATACTTTTTACCCAGATTGCGTACTACCTCGTCAAATCCTTTTGGTAAAAATACAAAACCCTTTTTCCCCATACTTTATTCCTAACCTTTCAATAGAAAACTGAATTGTCTAAAGTTTATTGCATATGTTAAATAAATATCACTCTTATTGTATATTATACCATAGGTACGAATGGTTAACATAGATTAATTAAACAGATTACAGTTCGACTGACCTTACTCACTTTTGTGACAGCCTCTCTTAAATTATTATTTTCAATCAGATAAACCGATGTAATATATTGTTAATATTTAACTCAAACTTCCCACACTCAAAATCGGGTCGGTATATTAAAAACCAATACTTCAGCTAACAAAACAATGATTTGTCTATCACATAAACCGTTACAAACATATCTTGCCTTGGACACGCTC
>ERZ773003.146-NODE-146-length-57733-cov-28.270294_pt1 | contig 57733 bp, 63 predicted proteins | sample MGYA00580668_ERZ773003 | MGnify/ENA primary metagenome ERZ773003 (study PRJEB29015, sample SAMEA2738002) | human oral metagenome | biome: human oral; feature: human-associated habitat; material: dental | place: China | collected 2126 ...
GCATAGCTCAGTTGGCTAGAGCATGCGGTTCATACCCGCAGTGTCCGGAGTTCAAGTCTCTGTGCCGCCACCAAGATAATGATGAAGCTCCGTTAAGCGGAGCTTTTTATTTTCTTTGCACCGATGAAGCAGGAAGTGCATGCTGGCATTTGATAGGGTTCCTTAAGAATCTTGTTGACATGCTTTTCCTTTTGTGCTAAATTGTCATAGTGACATTGTGAACGAGTCATATTTTTTGTGCGATAAAGGGAAAGCGTAAGGGGTGTAAAAGATGCGCAACAATATCACGTTGGAATGCACGGAGTGCCACAGCCGCAACTACCGCACCAACAAAAACAAAAAGAATAATCCAGATCGTCTTGAATTCAACAAGTACTGCAGGTTCTGCAAGAAGCATACGGCTCATAAGGAAACAAAGTAATCCTTTAAACAGGCTCTTGTAGAGAGAAGGGGGGCGGAGCGGTGAAAGCGAAGAGATTTCTAAGCGAAGTCGTGGCGGAGATGAAGAAAGTCTCTTGGTCAACACGTGAAGAACTCGTGCGCTATACGGGCGTTGTCGGCATCGCAGTCATAGTCGTCTGTGCGCTGATCTGGGTCTGTGATACCGTCTTCGCGCGCCTCTTCAGCATCATCTTGCGATAAGTCGGGGGAGCATTATGGCAGAAAAAGACGAGATGGATCTTCGCCAGGGGAATCCCGGCAGAGCCTGGTATGTCATTCATACCTACTCGGGGTATGAAAATAAGGTCAAGGCGAACCTCGAGCGCCTCATCCATACGGCGAATATGAAGGATATGATCTTTAATGTCGTCGTCCCGGTGGAAGACGAGGTCGAGGTGAAGGACGGCAAGAAAAAGGTCGTTCCGCGCAAAGTCTTCCCCGGCTATGTGCTCGTTGACATGATTGTTGATGAACACTCTTGGTATGTCGTCCGCAATACGACAGGAGTCACGGGATTTGTGGGTTCGGAAAAGCATCCGATTCCGTTGACAGATGAGGAAGCACAGCGAATCCTTGCTGGCGAAGTAACAGACAAGAAAAAGAGTGCGGAGATCGCAGAAGGCGAGGTTGTCCGCGTGAAATCCGGTGTCTTTGAAGATTATACCGGCAAGATTCTCTCCATTGACAGGGAGGAGAATCGCGTGAAAGTCGATATTGAAGGCACAGGCGTCGATGTCGGCTTCGACCAAGTAGAGACCATCTGACGATTGTCAGACCGCAGATATCACTGATAGGAGGTGAGTACATTGGCAAAAAAAGTTTCTAAGATTGTTAAGCTTCAGGTCATGGCAGGCAAGGCGAATCCGGCGCCTCCAGTTGGTCCGGCGCTCGGTCAGGCAGGCGTCAACATCATGGGCTTCTGTAAGGAGTTCAACGAGCGCACGAAGCAGCAGGCAGGTCTTACGATTCCGGTCGTCATCACCGTTTATGAAGATCGTTCCTTTACGTTCATCACGAAGACGCCGCCGGCAGCTGTTCTCTTGAAGAAGGCGGCAGGTATCGACAAGGCATCGGGTGAGCCGAATAAGACGAAGGTAGCAAAGATTCCCCGTGCTAAGGCACAGGAAATTGCACAGAGCAAGATGCAGGATCTCAATGCAGCGGATCTCGAAGCAGCGACGCGCATGATCGAAGGCACGGCACGCAGCATGGGGATCGAAATTGTCGACTGACCCATTGTTGTGGGAGGGAATCCCCGCTTGTACCACAAAGGAGAAAAGATAAATGGCGAAATCCGGTAAGAAATACCAGGATGCTTGCAAGCTTATCGAAGATGGCAAGCTCTATTCCGCAGAAGAAGCAATGGAACTCGTTAAGAAGACGGCAACGAAGAAGTTCGATGAAACGATTGAACTCCATGTTCGTCTCGGCGTTGATCCGAAATATGCGGACCAGCAGGTTCGCGGCGCTATGGTTCTGCCGCATGGCACAGGCAAATCCAAGCGCGTTCTCGTCTTTGCAAAGGGCGAGAAGGTTAAGGAAGCTGAAGAAGCCGGTGCAGACTTCGTCGGCTCCGACGAGATTGTCCAGAAGATCCAGGGCGGCTGGCTTGACTTTGATGTCGCTGTTGCAACGCCGGATATGATGGGCACGGTTGGTCGTCTTGGTAAGATTCTCGGTCCTCGCGGTCTCATGCCGAACCCGAAGCTCGGTACGGTTACGATGGATCTTTCGAAGGCTATCGGCGAGATTAAAGCAGGTAAGGTCGAATACCGCACGGACAAGGCAGGCAATGTGCATTGCCTGATTGGCAAGGCATCGTTCGACGCTTTGAAGCTCAAAGAGAACTTCCAGACTTTGATTGATACGCTGAACCGCGTTAAGCCAGCAGCTGCCAAAGGTCAGTACATCCGCTCCATCACGGTTGCGGCTGCGATGGGCCCTGGCATTCCTATCGTGCTTAACTGACAGCGGCTAAGCTCTGGCTGAAGGATACAATCAAATACTTGGCTGTAGACAGCAGGTCTGAAGATAACTTCACCTAACGCATGTGCGCCTGCCGAGGCCGGAGTCACTGACTTAGAAAATGTGACCTCCGGCGGCAGTCGGGGGTCTTTTTGAAGTTATTGCTTAAAAATAAGCTGCCTATTTTGGCAGAATGAAAGGAAGGTGTAAGGATGAGTATAAGTCCCGCAAAACAGGCGATCGTAGCGGAACTCAAGGAACAGCTTGAGAGCGCAAAAGGCGTTGTGCTTACGAGCTACAAGGGTCTTACGGTCGCACAGGATATGGAACTCCGCCGCGAGCTTCGCGCTGCAGGTGTTTCCTATCATGTGGTAAAGAATACGATGCTCCGCCTCGCAGCAAAAGAAGCAGGTCTCGAAGGGTTCGATAAACACCTTGAAGGCACGACGGCTTTTGCATTCTCCACGGAGGATGCTGTTGCTCCGGCAAAAGTCATCTGCAGTTATATCAAGAAGAATAAGCTTGATGAAGCTGGTGTTCTCACGCTGAAGGTCGGTACGGTCGAAGGCAAGGTTATTGATGTCGATGAGATCGAATATCTCGCATCGCTCCCGTCCCGCGAAGAGCTCATTGCCAAGATTCTTGGCAGCATGAATGCGCCGGTCAGCAATACGGTCAATGTCCTTCAGGGCGTTATCCGCAATGCGGTTTATGTGCTTGAAGCAATTCGTGCACAGAAGGCTTCGGCATAATCGTATACCCAAAAAACTAGCTCTGGCTATGTGAGTATCAAAAATTCAACAGATATTGGAGGAACAATAAATGACTAAAGAAGAAATCATGGAAGCCATTGAAAACATGACTGTCCTCGAGCTTTCCGAGCTCGTCAAAGACATGGAAGAGAAGTTCGGCGTCAGCGCAGCAGCTCCGGTTGCTGTCGCTGCTGCTGGCGGCGCTGCTGGCGCAGCTGGTGCTGAAGAAAAGAGTGAGTTCACGGTTGTTCTCACAGCTGCTGGCGACAAGAAGATCAACGTCATCAAGGCTGTCCGTGAAGCAACGGGTCTCGGCCTCAAGGAAGCAAAGGCTCTCGTTGACGGCGCTCCGGCTCCGGTCAAGGAGAACGCACCGAAGGCTGAAGCAGAAGAGCTCAAGAAGAAGCTTGAAGAAGCAGGCGCATCGGTCGAACTCAAGTAAGTTTACACTACGAGCCACCTCAAAAGCCATCTCTTTTGGGGTGGCTTTTTCTAATGCAAAAATCAGATATCGTAAAAAGACCTTGACAAAAGAAAGGAGTTATGATACCGTACCAGAATACAAGTAAAATGATAGATATATACTGTTTTTTAGAGAAAGGAATGCAAGGCCGCTCGAGTTATCGAATTTCGCCTTGTACTTTTTATGTCTCTTAAAATAGAAGGCACGTATTTGCATCAGAATGCGATAACAGATAGGCTAAGGGGTGTGAAGGATTTCATGTTTAATCCTGTGCCGGTGGGCAAACGCAAGAGGTACAGCTATGCGAGGATCAAGGAAGTCATGGAGATGCCGCATCTTCTCGATATCCAGCGTTCTAGCTACCAGTGGTTCATGGAGACCGGTCTTAAAGAAATTTTCCGCGACATTTCTCCCATTCAGGACTTTTCGGGAAATCTTGTGCTTTCCTTTGAGAATTTTTCTCTTGGAACGCCAAAGTATGAGCTTGATGAATGTAAGGAACGCGATGTCACGCTCGCAGCACCTCTGCGTGTCAATGTCCGCCTGATTAACCGCGAGACGGGCGAGATTAAGGAGCAGGAAGTCTTCATGGGAGACTTCCCTTTGATGACAGATACAGGAACCTTTATCATCAACGGGGCGGAACGCGTTATCGTCAGCCAGCTTGTCCGTTCTCCAGGGGCGTATTATGGCGTTGACATCGATACGACGGGCAAATCTCTCTTCAATGCAACGGTCATTCCGAATCGCGGCGCTTGGATTGAGCTTGAATCCGATGCCAATGACATTGTCTCGGTTCGCATTGACCGCACGCGCAAGATGCCGGTTACCTATTTTATCCGCGCACTTGGCTTTGATAGAGACCAGGATATCATCAACCTCTTCGGTGACGACCCGCGCATGATGGCGACGATGGAGCGCGACGGCGAGGAAATAAAGACGCAGGGCAGGGCGACGATTGAGATATACCGCCGTCTGCGTCCGGGCGAGCCGGCGAACGAAGACAATGCGACGCAGCTGCTCAATTCGCTTTTCTTTGATCCAAAGCGCTATGATCTTGCGACAGTCGGTCGCTACAAGCTGACGAAAAAGCTTGGCTGGAAGCGCCGCATTCTCGGAAGAGTCCTCGCAGAGCCTATCGTCGATCCATCCACAGGAGAAATCATCATAGAGAAGGACGTCATCGTGACGGAAGCGATGACGGATGCCATCGACATGGCACGTGAAAAGGAAATCTTCGGTGATGGCGAACTTATCAAGCTGCACCTCTTGAAGAAGGACGGTACGAGCGTCATAGCGCTTTGCACACCGACGCTTGATATTACGTCGCGTACCATCACGAAGAACGATATTCTCGCATCCATCAGCTATCTTCTCAACCTCTTGGAAGGTTTTGGCACGGTGGACGACATCGATCATCTGGGCAACCGCCGCGTTCGCGCCGTCGGCGAGCTCTTGCAGAATCAGTTCCGCATTGGTCTTTCACGCATGGAGCGCGTTGTCCGCGAGCGCATGACAATTCAGGACGTCGATGTCATCACGCCGCAGGCATTGATCAACATTCGTCCGGTCGTGGCTGCGGTTAAGGAATTCTTTGGCTCCTCGCAGCTCTCGCAGTTCATGGATCAGCACAACCCACTTTCCGAATTGACGCATAAGCGCCGTCTTTCGGCACTTGGACCGGGCGGTCTTTCGCGTGAGCGCGCAGGCTTTGAAGTCCGCGATGTTCATAACTCACACTACGGCCGCATGTGTCCGGTCGAATCACCGGAAGGTCCGAACATCGGCCTTATCGGTTCGCTCGCAACGTATGCGCGCGTCAATCGGTTTGGTTTTATGGAGACGCCATATCGCCGCGTCGATAAGGAAAGACATGTCGTCACCGATGAAGTTCGCTATCTGACGGCGGATGAGGAAGATGATATTGTCATCGCACAGGCCAACGAGCCTCTGGATGAAAATGAATGGTTCGAGAACGAGCGCGTTACGGCACGTTTCCACGAAGAGACGAGTCTCTTTGACCGCGACCGCGTCGACTATATGGATGTCAGCCCGCGCCAGGTCTTCTCGATTGCGACGGCGATGATCCCATTCCTCGAAAACGACGATGCAAACCGTGCGCTGATGGGCGCGAACATGCAGCGTCAGGCAGTCCCACTCTTGCGCACGCAGGCACCGCTGGTCGGTACCGGTATGGAGTACAAAGCGGCCTGCGATTCCGGCGTCATGGTTTTAGCGAAGCATGCGGGCACGGTTGAGGAAGTCACGGCGAATGCCATCAAGGTTCGCACGGATGCCGGTGAAGTCGATAGCTATAAGCTGCAAAAATTTATTCGCTCTAACCAAGGTACCTGCATCAATCAGGTTCCTATTGTCTACAAGGGCGATCGTGTTGAAGAGCATCAGCCGATCGCCGATGGCCCTGCGACAGATCACGGGGAACTCGCCCTAGGCTATAACATCATCGTTGCCTATATGCCTTGGGAAGGCTATAACTACGAGGATGCGGTTCTCCTCTCTGAGAACCTCGTTAAGCGTGATATTTACACCTCGATTCACATTGAGGAGTACGAGTGCGATGCACGTGACACCAAGCTTGGACCCGAGGAGATCACACGCGATATTCCGAATGTTGCAGAAGAGGCGCTGAAGGATCTGGACGATGAAGGTATCATCTCCATCGGTGCCGACGTCCGCCCCGGAGATATTCTCGTCGGCAAGGTCACGCCGAAGGGCGAGACAGAACTGACGGCAGAAGAGCGCCTGCTGCGCGCAATCTTTGGCGAGAAGGCGCGTGAGGTTCGGGATACGAGCCTTCGCGTACCGCACGGCGAGCAGGGCAAAATCGTCGATGTCAAGATCTTCAGCCGAGAAAACAATGACGAACTTCCGCCGGGGGTCAATCGTCTTGTGCGCGTCTACATCGCACAGAAGCGAAAGATTTCCGTCGGCGATAAGATGGCAGGCCGTCATGGAAATAAGGGTGTTGTCTCGCGCATCATGCGCCAGGAGGACATGCCTTTTCTGCCGGACGGCACGCCGGTTGACATCGTGCTGAATCCCTTGGGTGTTCCGTCTCGCATGAACATCGGGCAGGTGCTCGAGGTGCATCTCGGCATGGCTGTTCGCGAGCTGGGCAAGCAGATTAAGGCGGGCGATCCGACAGTCGAGCAGCGCCTCCGCGATGCGGGGTATGATTTTGACAAATATGGAATGCCAGAGCCGGATGTCGCAGGTATTCACATTGCAACGCCAGTCTTTGACGGTGCGGGCGAGCACGACGTCTTCGGTACGGTAAAGCTCGCCGGTCTTCCGGAAGACGGCAAGACGATTCTTTACGACGGCCGCACGGGCGAGCCGTTTGAGAACCGCGTCACCGTCGGCTGCACGTACTTCTTGAAGCTTCATCACCTCGTCGATGACAAGATCCATGCGCGTTCCACGGGGCCGTACTCCCTCGTCACACAGCAGCCGCTCGGCGGCAAGGCACAGTTCGGCGGTCAGCGCTTCGGCGAGATGGAGGTCTGGGCATTGGAAGCATATGGCGCAGCTTATACGCTCCAGGAAATCCTTACGGTAAAATCCGACGATGTTGTCGGTCGTGTCAAAGCATATGAAGCGATCGTCAAGGGTGAAAATATCCCTGAGCCGGGTGTTCCGGAATCGTTCAAAGTTCTCATCAAGGAACTGCAGTCCATCGGACTTGATATCAAGGTACTCAATGAAGATGCCAAGGAGATCATGATTCAGGATGATGAGGACGAAGATGTTGCCGAGACGGCAAAGACGCTTGACCTCGATGTAGAAGGTGTCGACCCGACGGCGGGTGCACCGCAGCAAGAGGGCGGCGAGGTGGATGCCATGGAGCCTTCGGATGACGAAGCGCCGGACGACATCATCGCTGACCTCGGCAGTCTGGGCACCATTACAGAAGCTGACGGTACAGCAGTCACACCGGAATCGAACGATACGGAAGAATAAATCGCAGGAAACCGTCCGCTGCGAAAGAGTGGAGGACGGAGGAAGGGAGTGTCATCTCTTTGCTGGATGTAAATAATTTTGATTCGATGCGCATCGCACTCGCATCGCCGGAGAAAATCCGCGAGTGGTCGTATGGCGAAGTCAAAAAGCCGGAGACAATCAATTATCGCACGCTCAAGCCCGAGCGCGACGGCCTTTTCTGCGAGCGTATCTTCGGACCAACGCGTGACTGGGAATGCCACTGCGGCAAGTACAAGCGCATCCGTTACAAGGGCATTATCTGCGATCGCTGTGGCGTTGAAGTCACACGCGCCAAGGTTCGCCGCGAGCGTATGGGACATATCGAGCTCGCCGCCCCTGTGTCGCATATCTGGTATTTCAAGGGAATTCCGAGCCGCATGGGGCTAATTCTCGATATTTCTCCGCGTGCGTTGGAAAAAGTCCTTTACTTTGCATATTATATCGTTCTCGACCCGGGCGAGAACACTGATCTTACGAAGAAGAGCCTCCTTTCTGAGAAAGAATATCATGACGCTCGCGAAAAGTTCGGCAGTACGTTCCGCGTGGGCATGGGAGCAGAGGCTATCAAGGAGCTTTTAGAGGAGCTGGATCTCGACCAGATGAGCGAGACTCTCCGCAAGGAAGTTCACTCTTTCTCGGGACAGAAGAAAATTCGTTCGATTCGTCGTCTCGAAGTCGTTGAAGCATTCCGCAAGTCCGGCAACAAGCCGAGCTGGATGATTCTCGACGCCGTTCCGGTTATCCCGCCGGAACTTCGCCCCATGGTGCAGCTTGACGGCGGTCGCTTTGCGACAAGTGATCTAAACGATCTCTATCGCCGCGTTATCAACCGCAACAATCGTCTGAAGCGTCTGCTCGATCTCGGTGCACCGGATATCATCGTTCGCAACGAGAAGCGCATGCTGCAGGAAGCCGTGGACGCCCTCATTGATAACGGTCGCCGTGGGCGTCCGGTCACAGGGCCTGGCAACCGTCCGCTGAAGTCGCTCTCCGATATGCTGAAAGGCAAGCAGGGACGTTTCCGTCAGAATTTGCTTGGCAAGCGCGTGGATTACTCCGGCCGCTCGGTTATTGTTGTCGGTCCGGAATTGAAACTCCATCAGTGCGGCTTGCCAAAGGCAATGGCACTCGAGCTTTTCAAGCCGTTCGTTATGAAGAAGCTTGTCGGTGAGGGGACAGCACATAATATCAAGAGCGCAAAGCGCATGGTTGAGCGCGCACGTTCGGAAGTCTGGAACGTCCTTGAAGACGTCATCAAGGAGCATCCAGTGCTCTTGAACCGTGCACCGACGCTGCATCGCCTCGGCATTCAGGCCTTTGAGCCGGTGCTGACGGAAGGTCACGCGTTAAAACTTCATCCGCTCGCCTGTACGGCATACAATGCGGACTTTGACGGTGACCAGATGGCGATTCATCTCCCGCTTTCGACCGAGGCGCAGACGGAAGCACGCATCCTCATGCTCGCAGCCAACCACATCCTGGCACCGAAAGACGGCAAGCCGATCATTGTTCCGACGCAGGACATGGTTCTTGGCTCCTACTATCTGACGAAGATTAAGCCGGGAGCACTGGGAGAGGGCAATGTCGTCACGAGCATTGCCGAAGCGCTTCTCGCTTATCAGCAGCACGATCTGCACGTTCAGGCAGAGATTCGCTGCCGTATTGAGGGGTATGGAGTCGTCAAGACCTCGCTTGGTCGTATGATCTTCAATGAGATTCTGCCGGAAGAGCTTCGTTACTATCATCAGGATAAGGAATCCGGTGAGTGGACACTTGGCATCCTCATGAACAAGAAGGAACTTGGAAAACTTGTTGCCAACTGCTATGACCACTTCGGTGCGACGAAGACTGCGAAAGTCATCGACGATGTCAAAAACCTCGGCTATCACTATGCCTGCATCGCCGGTATGACGGTCGCCATTTCCGACGTCATCGTCCCGCCGCAGAAAAAGGTCATCATTTCCGATACGCAGCAGCTCGTCAACAAGGTTGAACGTCAGTTCAACCGCGGTCTCATCACAGAGGATGAACGCTACCATAAGGTCGTTGCCCTCTGGTCAAAGGCAACGGATCATGTCGCGGATGCCATGATGGACAATATGGACGCCTTTAACCCCATCTTTATGATGGCGGATTCGGGCGCTCGCGGCAATAAGCAGCAGATGCGCCAGCTCGCAGGCATGCGTGGACTTATGGCAGATCCGTCCGGCAAGATCATTGACCTGCCGATTACGGCGAACTTCCGTGAAGGTCTTTCGGTTTCCGATTACTTTATTTCTTCACATGGTGCTCGTAAGGGTCTTGCAGATACGGCGCTTCGCACCGCGGATTCGGGTTACCTAACGCGCCGTCTTGTCGACGTTGCGCAGGATGTTATCGTTCGTGAGGAAGACTGTGATATCCGCACGCTGAACCTTGTGCAGGCACGTGCACGCGTTGCGCCTTCGACATTCGATGCATTGGAACTCTTAAGCGAGAGCCTCGTCGGACGTCTCCTCGGTGCGGATGTCCTCGATCCAGAGACAAAGGACGTTCTTTTTTCGCGTGACACCATCCTCGGCGATGAGGAACTGATGATGATCGGTGAGAGGGATGTCAAGGAAATCATGGTTCGCGGTTCTTCGCTCTCGTCGGAATCCGCGCTTTCTAATGCCATGGTGACGGAAGTCGTTGCACTTGGTGAGCCGGATGGCGAAGCGCGCGAAAAGATCAAGGCTTCCATGTATCAGGAAATGATGGGGAAGGAAGTCATAGTCGCTGTCGTCAACAGCGAAGGCGCAGAACTCGCGCCTGCCGGAACGCACCTCGATGCAGAGACCATCCAGCGCATCCTCGAAAGTGATGCCACTGAGATGCGCGTTCGTGACAATAATGTGCGTGGCATCGAAGTCGAGGCCATCATGGAAGGAAACGGCGTCATCGAGTCGCTGGCAGAGCGTATTGTCGGCCGCTTCCTCGCAGAAGATATCGACGATCCTGCGACAGGTGAACGCATTGCCTCTATTAATGATATGGTGGATGAAGATATGGCAAAGCGCATTGAAAAGGTGCGTAAGCGCGTCACTATCCGCAGTGTCCTGACATGCAAGAGTCAGTTCGGTGTCTGCGTCAAGTGCTATGGCCGCGACCTTGCCAATCAGACAGAAGTTGAAATCGGCGAAGCAGTCGGCACGATTGCAGCACAGTCCATCGGCGAGCCGGGTACCCAGCTCACAATGCGTACGTTCCATTCCGGCGGTGTCGCAGGTGACGATATCACGCAGGGTCTTCCGCGCGTTGAAGAGCTCTTTGAGGCGAGAAAGCCGAAGCATCATGCGATTATCGCTGAAATTGGCGGCCGCGTCACCATTGAGGATTCCGGCAAGGGAATGCGCCAGGTCATCATTACGCCGGATAAGGGCGGGGCGCGCGAATATGCAATTCCGTATGGCGCGCGTATGCACGTTCATGACGGCGCGGAGATTGAGGCGGGCGATCGCCTGACCGAGGGTTCTGTGAACCCGCATGACATCCTCCGTATCAACGGCTTGCAGGCAACGCAGCGCTATCTTGTCTATGAAGTTCAGAAGGTCTATAAGAGTCAGGGCGTTGAAATCAACGACAAGCACATTGAGGTCATGGTTCGCCAGATGCTTCACAAGGTCAAGATAGAGGAGAGCGGCACGACAGAATTCCTGCCAGGTGAGTATATCGATATCAACGCCTTTGAGACGGCGAACACAAAAGCCATCGAAGAGGGCGGTAATCCAGCCGTGGCAAAGCCGATTCTTCTCGGCATCACAAAGGCATCTCTTGCAACAGACTCCTTCCTTTCTGCGGCGTCCTTCCAGGAGACGACGCGCGTCCTTACAGATGCTGCCATCAAGGGGAAGGTTGACCCGCTCGTAGGTCTCAAGGAGAATGTCATCATCGGCAAGCTCATTCCAGCTGGTACAGGCATGAGCCGTTACCGGAGCTTGAAGATTCAGGATAACGATCCAGATCCGGTTCCTGTGGCCGAAGTGGAAGATGATTCCCCTGAGTCAACGGGCGCGTAAACATAAAATATGAGTGCATACATGCTTTTAAAAGAGGTATGTGTGCATTTTTTATTGTCGAATCTTGGCGGCAGTTTGTTCGTAAAGGATAAAAATGATACGCTTGATAACGTGTACATAAAAATCTTTGATAAATAAGTGTTGACAAGCATTTTTTCATTTGTTATAGTATACACGGTCTCGAATAGAGGCTTAGGGAGAGTGAGTATATGACACTTGATGAACTAAAGACAACCAATCGGGTCATTGGAATCAGGCAGACACTGAAAGTCCTGAAGCGCAATGAAGTGCATCGGCTCTTCCTTGCATCGGATGCGCAGGCGCGCCTTGTAAGCGAGATTCTCGCACAGGCGAAAGAGCGCTGCATTGCCATCGAGCAAGGGCATTCGATGAAGGAACTGGGCGCAGCGTGCGGCATCAAGGTCGGCGCAGCAGCGGTTGCTGTCCTGAAAGAAGTTCGTTAAAAACCATGGTTATGCCTTGGTTTGATAAATCCTAAATCTCAAATTGAAGGAAGGAGGTGCATGTATGCCTACCATTAACCAGTTAGTTCGTAAGAGCAGAAAGAGCATGCAGGAGAAGTCCAAAGCACCAGCACTGAAGAATTGCCCGCAGAAGCGCGGCGTTTGCACGCGTGTCTACACGTCGACGCCGAAGAAGCCGAATTCGGCTCTGCGTAAGGTTGCCCGTGTTCGTCTGACGAACAGCATCGAGGTGACTGCATATATTCCGGGTATTGGTCACAATCTCCAGGAGCATAGCGTTGTCCTCATTCGCGGCGGTCGTGTCAAGGATCTGCCAGGCGTTCGCTATCACATCATCCGCGGTTCTCTCGATACCGCAGGCGTTGCTGAACGCGGTCAGGCCCGTTCGAAATACGGTGCTAAGAAAGCGAAGAAGAAATAACGGAGTGCGTTCCTAAGGAGGTTCACTAATGCCTAGAAAAGGTTCCGTGCCGAAGCGTGACGTACTGCCCGATCCGGTGTATCACAGCAAAACGGTTACGAAATTTATCAACAAGGTAATGCTCTCCGGTAAGAAGAGCGTTGCTCAGCGCGTTGTCTATGACGCATTTGAAGAAATCCGTGCAAAGACGGGCAAGGATCCTCTCGAAATCTTCGAGACGGCTCTGAAGAACGTCATGCCGGTTCTCGAAGTTCGCGCGCGCCGCGTCGGTGGTGCGAACTACCAGGTTCCGGTCGAGGTTCGCCCCGACCGTCGCATGACGCTCGGCATCCGCTGGCTGGTCAACTACGCTCGCATGCGTGGCGAAAAGACCATGGATGCACGCCTCTCCGGCGAGCTCATGGACGCTGCGAACAACACGGGCGCAGCCATCAAGAAGAAGGAAGATACGCATAAGATGGCAGAGGCAAACAAGGCCTTCGCACATTATCGCTGGTAATCTTCCCAAAGGAATTAAGGAGAGTAAAAAGTGGCAAGAGAGTATTCCCTTGAAAAAACGCGTAATATCGGTATCATGGCGCATATTGATGCCGGTAAGACGACGACCACGGAACGCATCCTCTTCTATACCGGTGTCAACCACAAGATCGGCGAAGTGCATGACGGTGCTGCGACGATGGACTGGATGGTTCAGGAACAGGAGCGCGGCATCACGATCACGTCTGCTGCTACAACCTGCCATTGGAAAGACCACCGCATCAACATCATTGATACGCCGGGTCACGTTGACTTTACGGTAGAAGTTGAACGTTCTTTGCGCGTTCTCGACGGCACGGTCGCAGTCCTCACGGCACGCGGCGGCGTCGAACCCCAGACCGAGACGGTTTGGCGCCAGGCGGAGCGCTACAATGTTCCGCGCATGGCATATGTCAATAAGATGGATATCACGGGTGCGGATTTCTTCAACGTCATCAAGATGATGAAGGAACGCCTGAATGCCAATGCAGTCGCCATCCAGTTGCCGATCGGTGCGGAAGACGACTTCAAGGGCATCATTGACCTTGTCAAGATGGAGGCCATCGTCTATGAAGACGATCTCGGCAAAGTTGAAGACGAAGTCGCTATTCCCGATGATATGAAAGAACAGGCGGAAGAGTACCGCGAGACTTTGCTCGAGGCTCTTTCTGAGCTGGATGATGCGTTCATGGAGAAGTACCTCGGCGGTGAGGAGATTACGGAAGACGAGATCAAGCGCGTCATCCGTAAGGGCACGGTCGAATGTGAGCTCACGCCGGTCACCTGCGGTACGTCCTATCGCAATAAGGGCGTTCAGCCGCTCCTCGATGCTGTTGTCGATTTCATGCCGAGCCCGCTAGACATTCCGCCGATTCAGGGCGTTGATCCGGAAACCGGCGAGGAAGACAGCCGTCCGGCCAGTGATGACGAGCCGTTCTCAGCGCTCGCGTTTAAGATTATGACAGATCCGTATGTCGGCAAGCTCGCGTTCTTCCGCGTTTACTCCGGCGTTCTCGACGGCGGTTCTTACGTCTATAACTCGACGAAGGGCAAGAAGGAACGCATTGGTCGTATCCTTCAGATGCACGCCAATAATCGCAAGGAGATCGAAAAGGTCTACTCCGGTGATATTGCTGCAGCCGTTGGCCTTAAGGATACGACGACGGGCGATACACTCTGCGATGAAGATCATCCGATCATCCTCGAGTCGATGGAATTCCCGGATCCGGTTATCTCTGTTGCGGTTGAACCTTCGACGAAGAACGATCAGGAAAAGATGGGCGTAGCCCTTCAGAAGCTTGCAGAAGAGGATCCGACCTTCCGCGTCCGCACGGACCAGGAGACGGGTCAGACGATCATCAGCGGCATGGGCGAGCTTCATCTTCAGATTATCGTTGACCGCATGCTCCGCGAATTTAAGGTGGACTGCAAGGTCGGTGAGCCGCAGGTTGCTTACCGTGAGACGATCCGCAAGACGGTCGAGGCGGAAGGCAAGTTCGTCCGTCAGTCCGGTGGTCATGGTCAGTATGGTCACTGCTGGCTCAAACTCGAGCCGCAGGAGCCCGGTGAAGGCTTTGTCTTCGAAAACAAGGTTGTCGGCGGTGCAATTCCGAAGGAATTCATCAAGCCGATTGAAGAAGGCGTTCGTCAGGCGATGGAAGGCGGCGTTGTCGCCGGTTATCCGATGGTCGATATCAAGGCGACGGTCTATGACGGTTCATTCCACGAAGTCGACTCCTCGGAAGCTGCGTTTAAGATTGCCGGTTCGATGGCATTCAAGAACGGTGCAGAAAAGGCAAACCCGGTTCTTCTCGAGCCGTATGTCAAGGTTGAAGTCGTTGTCCCGGAAGAGTATATGGGTGACGTTATCGGTGACCTTAACTCCCGCCGCGGACGTATCGACGGTATGGAACCGCGCAATGGCGCACAGGTCATCAATGGCTTCGTTCCGCTCTCCGAGATGTTCGGTTACTCGACGGATCTGCGTTCTAGGACGCAGGGACGCGGAAACTACTCCATGGAAGTTTCCTACTACGATGAAGTTCCTAAGAATATTGCCGACAAAATTGTCGCAAAGAACAAAGGTGAATAAGGGAGGAATTAACTCATGGCAAAGGAAAAATTTGAAAGAACTAAGCCGCATGTAAACATTGGCACGATCGGTCACGTCGACCACGGCAAGACGACGCTGACGGCTGCAATCACGAAGGTTCTCTCTGAGACCGACGGCTGCAAGGCTTCCTTCGAGGACTATGCAGATATCGATAAGGCACCGGAAGAGCGTGAGCGCGGTATCACGATCAACACGGCGCATGTCGAATATGAGACGCCGAATCGCCATTATGCACATGTGGACTGCCCGGGTCATGCTGACTATGTCAAGAATATGATCACCGGCGCAGCACAGATGGACGGCGCTATCCTCGTTGTTTCCGCCGCAGACGGCCCGATGCCGCAGACGCGCGAACACATCCTTCTCGCCCGCCAGGTTGGTGTCCCGGCTATCGTTGTGTTCCTCAACAAAGTTGACCAGGTCGACGATCCTGAGCTTCTCGAGCTCGTCGAGATGGAAGTTCGTGAACTTCTCTCGAGCTATGATTTCCCGGGCGACGATATCCCTGTCATCGCAGGTTCCGCTCTGAAGGCTCTCGAAGACGATGCAGAGCAGAAGGCAAACATCCTCAAGCTGATGGAAGCTGTTGACGAATACATCCCGACGCCGGAGCGCGATACGGATAAGCCGTTCCTCATGCCGGTCGAGGATGTCTTCACGATCACAGGTCGTGGTACAGTCGCAACGGGTCGTGTCGAGCGCGGTGCTCTTAACCTCAATGACACGGTTGAAATCGTCGGCCTTCAGGATGAAAAGAAGCAGACGGTTGTCACGGGCATCGAGATGTTCCGCAAGATGCTCGATCAGGCGGTTGCCGGCGATAATATCGGCGCACTCCTTCGCGGCATCGACCGTAAGGAAATCGAGCGTGGTCAGGTTCTTTCAAAGCCGGGCAGCATTCATCCGCACACGAAGTTTAAGGCGCAGGTTTACGTCCTGACGAAGGAAGAAGGCGGTCGTCATACGCCGTTCTTCACGAACTACCGCCCGCAGTTCTACTTCCGCACGACGGACGTTACGGGTGTTGTTCATCTTCCGGAAGGCACGGAAATGGTCATGCCTGGCGATAACATCGAGATGGACGTCGAGCTCATCACGCCAATCGCTATCGAAAAGGGTCTTCGCTTCGCTATCCGCGAAGGTGGCCATACGGTTGGTGCAGGCCGCGTTACGGAAATCGAAGAGAAGTAATCTTCACTGAATAAGTTACCTTAGATAAGAGCGGCGTCCGCGTCGCTCTTATTTCAAGGTAACTTTCTATTGTATCCATGATTCCCCATGCGATGACGTGGCAGATGGCTCGCCATAGAGCGAGGGAACTGCTACGGAGAAATGTTTGAGCCCAGAGCTCGGACGTAAGGAGGAAATTTCATTGTCAAAGCAGCAGAAAATCCGCATTCGTTTGAAGGCTTACGACCATAAAGCCCTTGATCAGAGCGCTGTCAAGATCGTAGAGACGGCAAAGAAGACCGGTGCTATGGTATCGGGACCGATTCCTCTCCCGACAGAGAAGAATGTCTACACGATCCTTCGTTCCCCACATGTCAACAAGGATAGCCGCGAGCAGTTTGAAATGCGCACGCACAAGCGCCTTATCGACATCCTACAGCCGACGAATAAGACGGTCGATTCACTCATGCGCCTCGATCTTCCCGCCGGTGTGGACATCGAGATCAAGCTCTAATCCGAGGAGGTGGAATTTATGTCGAAAGCTATTTTAGGTAGAAAACTCGGTATGACGCAGATCTTCACCGAAGAAGGTAAAGTCATCCCCGTTACAGTCATCGAATCCGGCAATAACATCGTCATTCAGAACAAGACGGTTGAGACCGATGGTTACAATGCTGTTCAGCTCGGCTTTGGCGCCGTCAAGGAGCACAAAGTCAACAAACCGCTGAAAGGCCATTTCGACAAGGCTGGTGTTGCGCCGGTCAAGTACATTCGCGAAATGCGCCTTGCAGATCCTTCCGAATACAATGTCGGTGATTCCATCGGCGTAGATATATTTGAAGCAGGCGAGCTCGTCGACGTTACGGGTACCTCGAAGGGCAAAGGCTTTGCCGGTGGTATCAAGCGCCACAACTTCGCACGCGGCCCTATGGGGCACGGTTCCAAATCACATCGTGAGCCGGGCTCCACAGGCGCGATGATTTCAGGTCCTGGCGGACGCGTACTCAAGGGCAAGAAACTCCCAGGCCGTATGGGCGGCGAGCGCGTCACGGTTCAGCGTCTGACGGTCGTTCGCGTTGATGCTCCGCGCAATCTCATCTTGGTTAAGGGGGCAATTCCGGGGCCAAAGAAGAGCTTTGTCGTCGTCAAGAGCACGGTCAAACCGGCGAAGAACGCAAAAAACTAATTGGAAGGAGGAATACGTAAGTTATGGCAAAAGCAGCAGTTTACGATATGGCAAATAAGCAAGTTGGCGATATCGAACTAAACGATGACATCTTCAGCGTGGAGGTGAACGCAGGTCTCCTGCATCAGGCAGTCGTCATGCAGCTCGCTTCACAGCGTCTCGGCACGCATGCGACGAAGACGCGCAGCTTCGTTCGCGGCGGCGGCAGAAAGCCTTGGCGTCAGAAGGGCACGGGGCGCGCACGCGCAGGCTCGACGCGCAGCCCGCTCTGGGTTGGCGGCGGTACGGTCTTTGGCCCGCATCCGCGTTCCTACGCTTTTTCGATGCCGCGCAAGCAGCGCCGCCTTGCCCTTAAGTGTGCGCTCAGCGACAAGGTGAAGTCCGGCGATCTCATCGTTCTTGATACCCTCGCATTTGAAGCGCCGAAGACAAAGGAAGCCGTCAAGGTTCTCGCAGCATTCGAGACACCGAAGAAGGCGCTCTTCATCACGGCTGATGAAGTTGAGAACGTTGAAAAGTCCGCTCGCAACATCCCTGGCGTTAAGGCCATCGGTGCGATGGGGCTCAATGTCTTTGACATCCTCCACCATGACAAGGTCTTTGTCACGAAGGATGCCGTCGCCCGCATCGAGGAGGTATTCGCATAATGGAAGCACGTGATATTCTGATTCGCCCGCTCGTAACGGAACGGACGACGCAGCTCATGGCCGAAGGCAAATACGTCTTCGTCGTCGCGAAGGCTGCAAATAAGATCGAGATTGCCAAGGCAGTCGCCGATGTCTTCAAGGTCAAGGTCGAGAAGGTCAACACCGTCAATGTTCTCGGCAAGACGAAGCGCATGGGCCGCACTTCCGGCAAGCGCCCAGATTACAAGAAAGCCATTGTGAAGCTCGCTGCCGGTGAAAGCATCGAGTTCTTCGAAGCTTGATCGGTAAGGGAGGGAACATCAAGTGGCAGTAAAAAGTTTCAAACCGTACTCCGCCGGACGCCGTTTTATGACGGTTGCATCGTTCGACGAGATTACGACAGATAAACCGGAAAAGTCTCTGACGGAAAGTCTCAAGAAGCACGGCGGCCGCAATCAGCAGGGTCGTCTCACCGTACGTCATCAGGGCGGCGGTCATAAGCGCCTTTATCGTGTGATTGACTTCAAGCGCACGAAGGACGGCATTCCGGCGCGCGTTGCTACGATCGAATACGATCCAAACCGCAGTGCACGCATCGCTCTTCTCAACTATATGGACGGCGAGAAGCGTTACATTCTTGCGCCGAATGGTCTGAAGGTCGGCGACATGGTCGAATCCGGTCCAGAGTCTGATATCAAAGTTGGCAATGCTCTTCCGCTGAAGAACATCCCCGTCGGTACGACTATCCATAATGTTGAGCTCAAGATCGGCAAGGGTGCACAGCTCGTCCGCTCCGCAGGTGCAAGCGCACAGCTGATGGCAAAGGAAGGCAGCTATGCCCTTCTCCGCATGCCGTCCGGCGAGCTCCGCAAAGTTCATATCAACTGCCGTGCAACGGTTGGTTCGGTTGGCAACCTGGAACACGAGAACATCACGGTCGGCAAGGCAGGCCGTAATCGTTGGCTCGGCAAGCGTCCGGAGAACCGCGGCGTAGCGATGAACCCGAACGACCATCCGCATGGCGGCGGCGAGGGACGTTCTCCTGTCGGCCGCAAGCACCCTGTCACAAAGTGGGGCAAGTGCGCGATGGGAGCCAAGACCCGTCGCAAGAAGGCATCGGACAAGCTCATCGTCAAAGGACGTACGAAATAAGAAAAATATCTGGGTGGCGTAACCCGCCCGGTGGGAGGAGGAGACACTTTGTCAAGATCGATCAAAAAAGGACCTTTCGTAGCAGAAAGCCTTATGAAGAAGATTACAGCGATGAACGAGAAGAATGAGAAGAAGGTCGTCAAGACCTGGTCGCGCAGTTCTACAATCTTCCCGGACTTCGTTGGTCATACGATCGCTGTGCACGACGGCCGCAAGCACGTTCCGGTTTATGTTACGGAAGATATGGTCGGCCACAAGCTCGGCGAATTTGCTCCAACGCGTACCTTTAAGGGGCATGCCGGTGAAGAGAGAAAGACCTCGCTGAAATAATTTTGCGAAAGGAGAATACCTGTGGAAGCTAAAGCAGTAGCGAAATTTGTCCGCATCGCTCCGCGCAAAGTTCGCGTGGTCATGGATCTCGTCCGTGGCAAGAACGTCGCTGATGCGTATGCGATTTTGAAGTTCACGCCGAAAGCTGGCGCGGACGTAGTAGAAAAGGTTCTGCGCAGTGCAGTAGCAAATGCGGAAAATAACTTTGAGATGGACATGGAGAAGCTCTATGTCAAGACCGCTTTCGTCGACCAGGGGCCGACGATGAAGCGCATCCATCCGCGTTCCCGTGGTCAGGCGTTCAAGATTTTGAAGCGTACGAGCCATGTCACCATCGTCGTCGACGAAAAGAACTAAAAGGAGGGAACAGGTTTTGGGTCAGAAAGTCAATCCGCATGGCATTCGTCTCGGCATCGTCAAGAATTGGGATGCCAAGTGGTATGCCGACAAAGATTTTGCAGATAATCTGCATGAAGATATCAAGATTCGCGACTACCTCAAGAAGAGCCTGATGCAGGCAGGTGTTAGCCGCATCGAGACTGAGCGCAGCAAGAATCGCCTGAAGATCACGATTCATACGGCAAAGCCGGGCATGGTCATCGGCCGCGGCGGTGCAGGCATTGAGCAGATTCGGACGGGGCTCAAGGGGTATACGACAAAGCGTGTCGATATCAATATCAGCGAGGTCAAGCAGTCGGACATGGATGCAACGCTCGTTGCGGAAAACATTGCGCAGCAGCTTGAGCGCCGCATCGCTTTCCGCCGTGCTATGAAGCAGGCGGTCGGCCGCACGATGCGCCTTGGCGCCAAGGGAATCAAGATTGCTTGCGCAGGTCGTCTCGGCGGTGCTGAAATCGCACGCAAGGAAGCATATCGTGAAGGCAGCATTCCGCTTCACACGCTTCGTGCAGATATCGATTATGGTACGGCAGAAGCACATACGACCTACGGCCGCATCGGCATCAAGGTTTGGATCTTCAAAGGCGAAGTCCTTCCAGAGAAAAAGCAGCAGAAGGCTGCGACTGAAGGGAGCGAAGCGTAATGTTATTACCAAAGAGAGTCAAGTACCGCAAGCAGTTCCGCGGTCGCATGAAGGGCAAGGCAAATCGTGGCAATAAGGTCAGCCATGGTTCGTACGGTCTCGTGGCGCTTGAGCCGGCTTGGATTACGAATCGTCAGATTGAGGCAGCCCGTATCGCGATGACGCGCTACATCAAGCGTGGCGGTCAGGTCTGGATTAAGATTTTCCCGGATAAGCCGGTCACCGCAAAGCCGGCAGAGACGCGCATGGGTTCCGGTAAAGGTTCGCCTGAATACTGGGTATGTGTCGTCAAGCCGGGTCGCGTCCTCTTCGAGATGGACGGCGTGTCGAAGGAAATCGCGCAGGAAGCCATGCGCCTTGCAGGGCATAAGCTTCCGATCAAGACGAAGTTTGTCATGCGCGAAGATGTAAAAGCAGAGGGTGGTGCAGTAAATGAAGGTGAGTGAGATCCGCGAGCTGAGCGCAGATGAACTGAGCCAGAAAGTTGCTACGCTTAAAGAAGAGCTTTTTAACCTCCGTTTCCAGCTTGCTACCGGCCAGCTTGAGAATCCGATGCGTATTAAAGAAGTCAAGAAGTCGATCGCGCGTATCAAGACAGTACAGCGCGAGAATGCGATGAAGGCGTAATTTGATATGCAAGGCCGGGTGTACATGAAAAACTCGGCATGAGGAAGGAGGCTCAACTGTGAGCGAAAGAAACGTACGTAAATACAGAATCGGCAAGGTTATCTCCGATAAGATGGATAAGACGGTCGTCGTAGCGATCGAAGAGCTTAAGCAGCACAAGCTTTACAAGAAGCCGGTCAAGCGCACGGTGAAGTTCCATGCGCACGATGAGAAGAACGATGCTCATGTCGGCGACAAGGTCGCCATCATGGAGACGCGTCCTCTTTCAAAGACCAAGCGCTGGAGAGTCGTCGAAGTCGTTGAGCGCGCAAAATAATCTATAAAGGAGGTAAGAGTAAATGATCCAACAGCAAACCATTCTGAATGTTGGCGACAACACGGGCGCAAAGGAAATCATGTGCATTCGTGTGCTCGGCGGTTCCTATCGCAAGTATGCCAACATCGGTGATGTCATCGTCGCTGCTATCAAGTCCGCAGCTCCGGGCGGCACGGTCAAGAAGGGCGACGTCGTCAAGGCAGTTGTCGTGAGGAGTGTCAAGGGGCTTCGTCGTCCGGATGGTTCCTATATCCGTTTTGACGAGAATGCAGCCGTCCTCATTAAGGACGACAAGACGCCGCGCGGCACGCGTATTTTCGGACCGGTGGCAAGAGAGCTTCGCGAGAAAGACTTCATGAAGATCGTCTCCTTGGCTCCGGAAGTTCTTTAAGACAGAGGAGGTGCAATTTTGTCTCTCGTAAAATTGAACGTGAAGAAGGGCGACACGGTTCTCGTGCTCGCTGGCAAGGACAAGGGCAAGCAGGGCAAGATCATCGAATCTCTGCCGAAGAAGGGCAAGGTCGTCGTTGAGGGCGTCAACAAGGTAAAGCGTCACACGAAGCCAAACCAGAAACATCCGGAAGGCGGCATCATCGCCAAAGAGATGCCGATGCACGCTTCAAAAGTGCAGCTTGTCTGTCCCGCTTGTAACAAACCGACCCGCGTTGCACATAAAGAAGTGAACGGTAAGAGCGCACGCGCCTGCAAAAAGTGCGGCGAAGTTATCGACAACAAATAAGATAGGAAAGGAGGAAATCAAGTGGATAGATTACAGGAAAAGTATCAGACGGAAGTCGTGAAGGCCATGACGGAGAAGTTCGGCTACAAGAACGTCATGCAGCTTCCAAAAGTTGAAAAGATCATTATCAACATGGGCGTCGGCGAAGCTGTCGGCAATCCGAAGGCACTCGATGCTGCTGTTCATGATCTCACGATCATCAGCGGGCAGAAGCCGCTTTTGACGCGTGCAAAGAAGTCTCTTGCAGCTTGGAAGCTCCGCGAGGGCATGCCCATCGGCTGCAAAGTCACACTCCGCGGTGCGCGTATGTACCAGTTCCTCGACAAGTTCATGAATGTCGCTCTTCCCCGTGTCCGCGACTTCCGAGGCGTCTCGCAGAACGCATTTGACGGTCGCGGCAACTATGCTGTCGGCCTCAGAGAGCAGCTCATCTTCCCGGAAATTGAATACGATAAGATCGACAAGATCCGCGGAATGAACATTGTAATTGTAACGACGGCAAACACGGACGAAGAAGCACGCGAGCTCCTGAAACTCCTCGGCATGCCGTTCAAGGGTTAAGGAGGATTTATCATGGCAAAGAAGTCTATGGTTGAAAAGTGGAGCAAAGACCCGAAGTACTCCACACGCAAATACAATCGCTGTAAGATTTGCGGCCGTCCGCACGGCTATATGCGCAAGTTTGAAATGTGCCGTATCTGCTTCCGCGAGCAGAGCTATAAAGGTGCAATCCCTGGCGTAACAAAGGCCAGCTGGTAAGTTTTTTCCAATTCGAAAGGAGGATATCGGTTCCATGGCAATGACTGATCCTATTGCAGATATGCTTACGCGTGTGCGTAACGCGAATTCCGTATACCATGAGACGGTGAAGATCCCGGGCTCGAAGCTCAAGTGTGCAATCGCTGAGGTTCTGAAAGACGAAGGCTTCATCAAGGACTACACGTTTGAAGAGGATGGCAAGCAGGGCATTCTTACAGTTGAACTGAAGTATGGTCCCGCACGCGAGAAGGTCATCACGGATCTCAAGCGCATCTCGAAGCCAGGTCTTCGTCAGTACGCGAAGCACGATGAGCTTCCGCGCGTCCTCGGCGGTCTCGGCATCGCTATCATCTCGACCTCGAAAGGCATCATGAGCGACAAAAACGCTCGCAGGGCTGGCCTTGGCGGCGAGATTCTCGCTTACGTCTGGTAATGAAACTGTGTAGTCAGGAGGTGTACTGATGTCAAGAATTGGTAATGCACCGGTTGAAATCCCCTCTGGAGTGACAGTCAAGGTCGCAGAGGACAACCTGGTGTCGGTAAAGGGCCCGAAAGGTGAACTTTCGCGCCAGATCCATCCGGAAATGAAAGTAACCGTCGAAGGCAACGTGCTTAAAGTCACGCGTCCTTCCGACGATAAGCCACATAGGTCACTTCATGGTCTTTCCCGTTCGCTTATCCACAACATGGTAGTCGGCGTTACGGATGGCTTCGAGAAGCACCTTGAAATCAACGGTGTTGGTTATCGTGCTCAGAAGCAGGGCAAGAAACTTAACCTTTCCCTTGGTTTTTCTCATCCTGTCATCGTCGAGCCGCCGAAGGGCATCGAGTTCGACGTGCCGAATGCCAATGCGATTACAGTTAAGGGCATCGACAAAGAAGTTGTCGGCCAGGTCGCAGCAGAAATCCGTTCCTTCCGTGAGCCGGAGCCTTATAAGGGCAAGGGCATCAAGTATGCGGGTGAGCACATCCGTCGCAAGGAAGGCAAGGCCGGTGCAAAGGGTAAGAAGTAAGAACAAGGAAAGGAGTGAAGATCTGTGCTTCAGAAATCTGATAAGAACAAGGCGCGCCAGAAACGCCATCTGCGCGTTCGCAACCATATCCACGGCACGGCAGAGCGCCCGCGCCTCAATGTCTATCGCAGCCTAAAGAACATCTATGTTCAGGTCATCGATGACGAGCGCGGTGTAACGCTTGCCTCCGCTTCGACGAAGGACAAGAGGTTTGCCAATTATGGCGGCAATATCGAAGCCGCGAAGGTCATCGGCGCAGAGATCGCAAAGCGCGCGATGGAAAAGGGCATCACGGAAGTTGTCTTCGACCGTGGCGGCTACATCTATCATGGCCGCGTCGCAGCACTTGCCGAGGCTGCTCGCAAGGCAGGTCTTAAATTCTGATTAAGTGCCAAAAAGGAGGTAAATGAATGGCTAGACATATGGACAACGAAACTCCTGAATTCGAGGAGAAAGTTGTATATATCAACCGCGTTGCAAAAGTCGTCAAGGGCGGTCGCCGCTTCTCTTTCTCGGCGCTTGTCGTCGTTGGTAACAAGAAGGGGAAAGTCGGCGTTGGCCTCGGCAAGGCTGCCGAAGTTCCCGAGGCTATCCGCAAGGGTGTCGAAGATGCAAAGAAGCATCTTGTCGAAATCGCTCTCTTTGATGGCCGCACGATTCCGCACGGTATGGTCGGCATCTTCGGTGCAGGCCGCGTCATGCTCAAGCCTGCCGCAAAAGGTACCGGCGTCATCGCTGGCGGCCCTGCGCGTGCTGTCTTAGAGCTCGCTGGTATCAAGGATATCCTGACGAAGTCCCTCGGCAGTGCAAACCCGAACAACATGGTTCGCGCTACGATGGAAGGCCTTAAGAGCCTCAAGCGCGCGGAGACGGTTGCAGAGCTTCGCGGCAAGACGGTTCAGGAAATCCTGGGTTAAGGAGGACTATCATGGCAAAACTGAAAGTAACGCTTAAGAGGAGCCTGATCGGTCGTCCGGAGACGCAGCGCCGTACGGTTCGCAGCCTTGGCCTGCATAAACTCAACTCCGTCAATGAACTTCCGGATAATCCGGCAGTTCGCGGTCAGCTTCATAAAGTAGAACATCTCGTTTCTGTCGAAGAGATTGCAGAATAAGGCAGGAGGAAAGATAAATGAAATTACATGAACTCGCACCTGCCGCAGGTTCCCGCAAGACAAGAAACCGTGTCGGACGCGGTCTCGGCTCCGGCAATGGCAAGACGAGCGGTCGCGGCATGAAGGGGCAGAACTCCCGCAGCGGCGGCGGTGTCCGCACAGGTTTTGAAGGTGGGCAGATGCCTATCTATCGTCGCCTTCCGAAGCGCGGTTTTAAGAACGTCTGGGCTAAGACGTATGCAGAAGTCAATGTCGAGACGCTGAATCGTTTCGATGACGGTGCTACGGTTGACCCAGTCGTCCTAGTCGAAGAGGGTGTTTTGAAGAACGTCCGCGACGGTATCCGCATCCTTGGCGGCGGCGAACTTAAGAAGAATGTCACGGTCGTTGCCAATGGCTTCACAAAGAGCGCCATTGAAAAGATCAAGGCAGCTGGTGGTACGGCAAAGGTCATTAATCCGGAAAACGGAAATCAAGAGGTACTCTGAGATGCTTCAATCTCTGGGAAACATCTTCAAGATTCCGGAGCTACGTCAGAAGGTCATCTTTACTCTTGTCATGTTCGCGATTTTTCGCATGGGGACGCACATTCCTGTCCCTGGCGTTGATCCGCGGGCTATTGAGCAGCTCTTTGCCAATGGCAGTCTGTTCGGTCTCTTAGACCTTTTCTCGGGCGGTGCGTTTTCGAAGTTCTCCATCTTTGCGATGAGCATTACGCCGTACATCAATGCGGCGATCATCATTCAGCTGCTGAATGTCGTTATACCCACGCTTGAACAGTGGTCGAAAGAGGGTGCTGAGGGACACAAGAAGACGACGCAGGTCACGCGTTATCTAACCGTAGTCCTCGCCTTCTTACAGGCACTCGGCATGTCCATTGGTTTGAAGTCGGCAATCTTAAATCCAAATCCCGTGAACATCCTGATCATTGCGATCACCTTGACTGCGGGCACTGTGCTCCTCATGTGGATTGGTGAGCAGATTACGGCACAGGGCGTCGGCAACGGCATTTCGCTCATCATCTTTGCGGGGATCGTTGCAGCGCTGCCGAAAAATATTGGAACGATCTACCACTATGTACAGGCAGGTACGATCAGCTATTTCCAAGTGTTCATTTTTGCCGTCGTCGCGGTCGCGATGGTTGTCTTCGTTATCTACATTGAGACGGGCTTTCGCCGCATTCCCATTTCCTATGCGAAGCGCGTTGTTGGGCAGAAAGCCTATGGCGGACATTCGAGCCATATTCCGCTCAAGGTCAACCAAGCGGGCGTCATTCCGATCATCTTTGCATCCTCGCTCTTGATGTTCCCGCCGACCATTGCGCAGTTCGTCGAAAATACGACGGTCAAGCAGATTGCCGCCCATCTTGAATGGGGAACGCCGCTGCAAACGACGCTCTATGTTCTGTTGATCATCTTCTTCACGTATTTCTATACGGCAGTTACCGTCAAGATTCCTGATATGGCGGATAACCTCAAGAAATATGGCGGCTTTATTCCGGGCATTCGTCCGGGCGAGCCAACCGCAGACTATCTCGACCATGTGCTGACGCGCATCACGCTGGCAGGTTCTATCTTTCTCGCATTCATCGCGGTGCTGCCGAACCTTTTGGGAAGTGCAACGCATATTCAAGGGGTGTACTTTGGCGGTACAGCACTGCTTATTGTCGTAGGCGTTGCACTTCAGACAATGAAGCAGATCGAGTCGATGGTCGTTATGCGCCATTATGAAGGCTTTATGAAATGATCGAAGGGAGATAAGAGATACATGCATCTTTTGTTAATGGGGCCTCCGGGAGCCGGAAAGGGAACGCAGGCAGCGGTTCTCAAAGAAACCTTTGATATTCCGCACATTTCAACGGGCGATATGTTCCGCGCGGCCGTAAAAGAAGGTACAGAGCTTGGCAAGAAGGCAAAGGCCTGTATGGACGAAGGGAAACTGGTTCCGGATGAAGTCACGATCGGCATCGTCCGCGAACGTCTTAGCAAAGCGGATTGTAAGAAAGGCTTTCTGCTCGACGGCTTTCCGCGCACGGTCGAGCAAGCAGATGCTCTTTCCGGCATCTTGAAGGAGCTTGGGCTTACGCTGACGCGCTGCATCAACATCACTGTGCCGAAGGGAGACCTCGTCGAGCGTGCAGTCGGTCGAAGAATCTGCAAGAAGTGCGGCGAGACTTATCATACGAAGTTCAACCCGCCGGCAAAAGCAGGCGTCTGCGGTAAGTGCGGCGGTGAGCTCTTCCAGCGGGCAGACGATACGGCAGAGACAATGGAAAACCGCCTTTCCGTTTACGAAGCTTCGACAAAGCCCTTGATTGACTATTACAAGAAGGCTGACGCCTATACGGAAATCGATGGCAGACAGGAAATCGACAAGGTCACGAAAGACATCGTCGATGCTCTCAAAGCTTGAAGAAGTATAGAAAGATAGCTGATAGAGTGGGGCGGCCAATCGGTCGTCCTTTTCCTTATGGATACCACCTGTTGTTGGGCATCTTTTCATTTGACTTTGCCCAACGAATCTTATGACTGAATTTCGAAGGAGAATAAGATGTCGAAACAAGATGTTATCGAGGTCGAAGGCAAAGTTCTAGAAGCACTGCCCAATGCTATGTTTCAGGTGGAGCTTGAGAACGGCCATGTTGTCCTCGCGCATGTCTCCGGCAAGATTCGCATGAACTTCATCCGAATCCTTCCTGGCGACAAAGTGACGATAGAGCTTACGCCGTATGATCTCACGCGCGGCCGTATCACATATCGTTTCAAGTAAAGGGATTGATAGAGAGCAATTCCCATAATAGATGATAAAGGAAGATCCATCGCCTCTTTTGAGACGATGGATTTTTTATGGAGTTTCTGTTTATGCTATATATTATTTCAACTAATAGAAAAAATAAATAATTACTTATCTAGATAAATATATTTTATCGTGTTATAATATCTAATATGAAGAGTATTTTTGTGGAAGAATTTTTATGAATATAAGGAATATTCAAAGAAATCAATAAGAACTCAGCAGCCGAAGGACTGTTGAAGCGGCTTTGGAGAAAGCAGAGACGCCTTAGCCGCAAGGCTGTATTCAAAAGAAAGGTGGGAAATCTGCTGCTGTCTCTGCAAATATGGACATGCAGAAGCGAAACATCCACAAGCCTAGGAAAGTTAAGGATAAGCTCGATGGTCTATGTTTTTAGCAGCGGGCAGCTATGTTTGCAATTATTGTAGGCACGCATGGAAGACTGGCGGAAGAGTTTGTTGCCACTGCCAAGATGATTGGCGGAGAGGCGCCAAATCTTCGTGCCGTGACACTTCTTCCAGGAGAAGGACCTGAAGATGTCATTAAAAAGTATAAGAAAGCTTTGGAGGAGCTTGATACTACGGGCGGTGTCATTTTTCTAAATGATCTCTTTGGCGGCAGCCCGTACAACGCGGCGATTCGCGTCATTCCAGGGCATGATGATTATGTTGCGGTCACGGGGGTCAATCTCCCTATGCTCTTGGAACTGATTACAACACAGGCATTTATGCCAGATACGACGCTGGCGGAGGCACTCGAAAAAGCGGTCGCATCGGGTAAGGCAGGCGTGCAGGTATTTCCCGAGGAGAAGTCGCCGCTGGCGAAAAAGAAGGCAGAGAAAAAAGCTGTTGCTGCTGCGAAGACCAATACTGCGGAAAAAAGTGGAAAGCTGATGGATATCGCATTTTGCCGCATAGACGACCGGCTTATTCATGGACAGGTCAAAACTGTCTGGACAAAGGTGACGAAGTGCAATCGCATCATGTGTGTGTCGGACGAGGTTGCGAAAGACACGATGCGCAAGAACCTTCTGATTCAAGTCGCGCCTCCAGGCATTAAGGCGTATGTCATTTCGGTCGATACGGCGATTAAAGCGTACAAGAATCCAAAGTACGGTCCTTTCAACACATTCTTTCTTTTCACAAATCCGACAGATGTTCTTCGCGCTGTAGAGGGAGGGATTCCCTTCAAGTCTGTGAATCTCGGCGGCATGACGTACAAAGATGGCACGACGCTGATCAGTCAGGCAGTTGCAGTATCGAAAAAGGATGCGGCATCGCTCGTTAAGCTGCATGAGAAAGGCATCGAGGTTGAGATACGTATGCTGGCATCGGATAACAAAGGCGATATGATGGCGGCGCTTAAGGTAAAAGGTCTCGCCTAAACATCATTCAGATAGCCTCCCGTAGGGAGACAGGCACTATGTTATAGGAGGTAGGAAAATGGAAGTATCTACGTTACAGCTCGTTGCGCTCTTCTTCGTTGCTGGTCTTATTGGCGTCGGAAGTGTTGTCGATGAGTCCATGATTTATCGTCCCATTATCTCTTGTCCGCTCACGGGACTGATTCTTGGCGATCTCACAACGGGAATCATCTTAGGGGGCACACTTGAGATGATCGCTCTCGGCTGGATGAATGTCGGGGCGGCAATGGCACCAGATGGTGCACTTGCAGGCGTTGTCTCGACCATCCTTGTTGTCGTCGGACACCAAGAAATCGGTACGGGCATTGCGCTGGCTGTGCCGTTGGCAGCGGCCGGACAGGTCCTGACGATCTTTGTTCGTACGATTACAGTCTTCTTCCAACACCTGGCAGATAAGTTTGCAAGCAGAGGCAATACCTTTGGCATCGACATGTGTCATATCGCTGGCATGTGCCTGCAGTTCATCCGCGTGGCTATTCCTGCGGTAGCAATTGCAGCAGTTGCCGGCACGGATATCGTCGACGAAGCGCTTGCCGCTATTCCGGAGGTCATCACACACGGCCTTCAGGTTTCCGGCGGTTTCATCGTCGTTGTTGGTTATGCAATGGTCATCAATATGATGAATGCGAAATCGTTGATGCCGTTTTTCTTCCTCGGGTTCCTCATCGCTGTGTTCACGAACTTCAATCTCGTTGCGTTCGGCGCACTGGGGCTTATCCTCGCTTATTTTCACATTAAAAGCATGGCACGCGAAGCGAATGCATCTGCCCACAACGCTTCCTCGATGGGCGATCCGCTGGATGATATTGATGATTCTGAGCTCATGTAAGGGAGGAGCAGAAAATGGCAGAAAAGCATATTACGAAATTTGATCTCATCAAGGTCTTTATCCGTTCCAACTTCCTCTTAGGCTCATTTAACTTCGAGCGTATGCAGTCCATGGGCTTTTGCGTCGCTCTTATCCCTGCACTCAGAAAGCTTTATTCTGGAGAGGAACTCGCAGCCGCTCTTCGGCGCCATCTCGAGTTCTTCAACACACATCCTTTTCTTGCGAAGGCGATCATGGGCATTATCATTGCGATGGAGGAAAAAAAGGCGAACGGTGCTGATATTCCCGAAGCGACTATATCCGGTGTTAAGGTCGGTCTGATGGGGCCGCTTGCCGGTGTCGGCGATCCGATTTTCTGGGGCACGCTTCGCCCTATGCTAGCGGCACTTGGCGCAGGCATTGCAGTGTCTGGTTCTGTGGCAGGCCCGCTACTCTTCTTCGTTGTCTTTAATGTGATTCGTCTCTTAATCAATTACTTTGGTGTCATGTACGGCTATGAAAAGGGCACCGAGCTTGTCACGGAAATTGGCGGTGATAAGATTCGCTACCTTACGGAAGGCGCGTCGGTTCTGGGACTCTTCGTCATGGGTGCGTTGGTTGCCAAGTGGACAAGCGTCAATATGCCACTCGTTCTTTCCGAATATGTAGCACAGGACGGCACACATGTTGTTACGACCCTTCAGTCGGTTCTTGATAACCTCATGCCATCCATTGTCCCGCTTCTCATGACGTTTGCCTGCATGGCAGCACTGAAAAAAGGCGTGAATGCACTGCTTATCATTGTGGCACTTTTCGCCATCGGCATCATCGGCTATGCGCTTGGCATTCTTGCCTAACCTATAGCATACAAAAGTCTCCTCACAGTAGGGGACTTTTGTATGCTATAAATTCTATAATGCATTTGCAAGTCCGCCTTGCCCTCACGGAGCTTTACCGTATAGGAGCCATCCGGCGCCTGCGTCGTCTTCAGAATCTGAATCGCCGTGTCCTTCTCCATCCGCCGAAGTGCTGCCTCCGAGACGCCCGTCATCGTCCGCTCATAATTGGCGTACTCGCGGTACGTCACTGAATACTTGCCGTCGGCGTCCTGCGCATCGCGCAAGATTCGGACGAACTTATTCTGTTTCAAGGCGTCTAGACGGATATCACTGAGCCCGTTTGCTGTCTTCACTGTCGGGCGTTTGTGCGCCTCGTTCACCATCTCATAAGCCTCCGCCATCATCGCGCGGACGCCATCATGCGCCTCGATGACATTCTCCTTTACACCGTTATCGAGTAGTTCCTGTCGCGTATATACCTTTTGCGCCGAATCCTCGGCCAGCAAGACTTCACGCAAATCCGCGTAGTCCTTCTTGTTCTTGATGGGGGCAAATGCCTCTTTCATCCGCCGGTCAAAGTGCGATCGGCGCTCCGTCAGGACGTCATAGGCGCGTTCACCGGCGCGGAAGAACGACAGGAAGATCGGATACTTTTTTATCACGCGTGACGGTGAGCGGAGCATGTAGCTAGAAAGCCCCATATCCTGCTTTGCGTTGCGTGCCCGTTCCTCCACGATGATCTTATCCGCTTTCAAGCCTGCCCGGCGTCCGAATCGCCTTGCCAGCGAATCAAAGAATCGCCGCGGCGCCCCGACATCCGAAAGCTCCGCCGAAAACTTGACCGGGCTTTCCCCTTGTGCAGAATATTTTCCCGGATGTTCCTCCCGCATCTTGACAAGGTCTTCCTCTGTCTGTATACTAGAGCCAAAGAGGTCGTTGAACTTTCTACCCTCCATGGGCAATTGCAGCCCGGCGGACTGGTAGAAGTCAGCGGCCTGTTTTTTATTGATATAAAGCGTGTTTCCTTCTTGGATGTTGTTATAGAACCATGACGTTTGAATTTTCCTTCTCCCGTCACTTTGAGTTTGCCCACGTCCATAAGCCGACGCAATAACATTAATCTCTATACGCCCCTTTTTGGCATCCAATTCGACGGGAACGACGACATTGATCCCGCTCGTATCCAGTAGGCTTAGTCCGGCAACGATACGTCCTGGCTTCGTTGTCGACTTGAAAACAAGCATCGGATCCGCCAGATATTTAGGGAGCTTTTGAAATGTTTCCTCCGTCATTTCCCGGTGCTTACCGCGAATATCCATCAGCTTACTTTGCCGAATATACATCGGTAAATCTTTCGCTCCGACAAGCTGCAAGGCAAGCGGCGTTTCCATCACCTTTAGCATCTGCGACCCCGGCATGTTACCCTCCCAAGCTTCCGCTAGTGTCCGTTCCCATGCCTTGCTGTCTGCCTCTAGCTTTTCGTCTGCCGTCTCTCCCTTCGTCTTGTCCTTGTTGGCTTTTAGCTCAGCCTCTGCGCTTTCTTTCCTTTTCCCTCCTTCTTGGGCGTTGACAGGGTCTTCCTCTGTCGGTATACTAGAATGGAAAAGGTCGTTGAACTTTCTACTATCCATGGGCAATTGGAGCCCGGCGGCATGGTAGAAGTCAGCGGCCTGTTTTTTATTGGCATCCGCGCTGAGGTGCGGGAGTTCCGAGCCATCCATATTCTCCACGTATTCCCCGCGCACACGGAAGAGCGGCTTGCCGTCACTGCCCTTCATATCGCGCATCACCGCCGAAAATGCCCTTGCCATCGCCGCCGTCTGCCGCTCACTCAGCTTGTCGCCTGCCCCGCGGAAATGCGCGACAAAGCGGTCGATCATGCGGCGAATCCAACTCGCCACGCGCCGCGCCAGACCGGGGTTTTCCCTGGCCATCGCCTTTAAAAGCGGTACCCGCATCCCGACATCATGCATCTGGTCAGCCAGCATCTCTTCTATCGTGTCTTCATCCGAAAGCCCTAAGCGTGCAATCTTATTCCGGTAGTTCTCTAGCTGCGCCGGCGTAAAGCGCTCCGACTGCTGGATGTAGTCCACCACCTCGCTGTACAGCTTCGGATTGTTCGCCCGCATGTAGTGGAACGCCTCATGCCAGAAGACCTGCGGCAAATGCATCTTCGAGCGGCGATTTAGGAATGTCACCCCGTCCGAATGGAACCCGTGCAGCCTTGCGTCCGCATCCATCCAAACCGTCGGGATCCCCATAGCATCGCCAAGCGCCGAAAGATTTTTCTCCTGCGTGGACAGCTTGCTGTCCTTCAGGAAGGTTGCCTCTTGCAGCATCCGGCGGAGCTTTGCCCCCTCGCCCTTTGCCGAAAACTTTTCCAGTACCTTGATGGCTTGGTCGTCGAACACCACATAGCAGTGTCCGTCTTGCCAGCCTTGGTAGGTAATGCCTTTAACGCCGTATTTGTTGAGCGCGCAGGAGACCTTCTTAGCATTGCCCAAAATACGCTGTAGTGTCAGGTATATGCTTTGACCGTCAGCATCATGCAGCGATTCCTTCACCGAAGAGCGGGCAGCTTCTCTCCCCTGCTCGCGTATATTATCCCAGCGGCTCAGCTGTGTATCGTTGAGCCCTTCTACAATTTTATCAATGCCCTTCTGCACCACCTCCGGCTGCTCATGAAAGGGCTTTTGCTGATCTAAGAGAACGTTTTCTTCGGGGATATCGACTTTAAATAACTGCCCCTTGTTTTCTACATACTGCAGCTTTTCGGGGTCGAAAGACTTAAGATCCTTAATCTCGCGCCTATGCCTTGTTACCCGTCTTTTCACTTTCTTTTGCTGCTGCTTTAGTGTCTCCGCCACGTCTTTTGCCGTTTGTGGCTCTCCTTCGGCAGAGTACTCCGCGTCGTTGATAGCCTTTATTAGGAGGTAGGAAGATACGTCTGTGGTTGTATCTTGCATGGCAATTTCACGCATTTCCTCGATGGAAATATTCGGGTTCTTTTTGTAGGCCGACAGTACGCCGTCATACATAGACGCTTTTTCTTCCTGACGCCGAAGTTCTTCTTCAGCATGCTCAGCCCAAAGTGAGGCCTCTTCAGACATCTCTTCTTCGGTAAAAGTCCGGTCGTTAAAATAGGTCAGTATCTTGCCCAACTGTCCCTTATAAGACGAAAACGGCTTCCCGTCATAGATATAGCGGAACGGCGGCAGGAACTGCAGCAGCCTTTTTTGATATTTTTCTGCTACTTCCCGCCCCTTTGCAAAGTACAAGCCCCAGCCGTGCGCCTGCGCCCCTTCGCCTGAGCCGATATGCCTGAGCTTAAACGTGTCGAAGGTATGTGGTGACCCGTGCCAAACCACCGAATACCGTACGCCCTGCACATGATCCAGCGCCTGCACATTGCCGTCCGCTGCATAGAGGAACGCCCGCGCCGCCCGGTCAAACCGCGCTTTATCCTTTGCCGCCTGAAAGGCTGGCTTGCCATCTGTGACCTTGCCGCCCATGGCTGCAGCCAGTCGGTCGAGTGCCGCGCGTGCATCCTTCGCCGCGCTTTTGATCGCCTCTTCAGCATCGTCCATGACAGCGGAATACTTTACGGCATCCCCCTTTTCCCCGTTGTGCTCTTCTGCTTTTTTTGTTACACTAGTAGCAGAAAGATCACTTGATTTATCGGATGTAGGGCTACCCCCACGGTTTACGGTCCCGGCTTTGCCGTCGTGGGATACCGCACTGTCGCCGGGAGCAGTGGCAGCATCTAAGCCCGGGCTGCTATAAATCAAGCGGTCTTTTTTTGTTTGCCGTGCAAGATTCTTATCGCCCTTTTCCCCGTTGCGCTCTTCTGCTTTTTGTGTTATATTAATAGCAGAAGAAGTAACATTGATTTTCTCATTGGCGTTCCTGGATGAACCGACTTCACCATTTTTGTCGGTCTCCCGAATAAGAGGTCTATCGGTGATAGTAGACGATGGATTAGCGCCCCCATCATAAATCAATGTTGCTTTTATTTTTTTCTTATGCGGCATCGCCGAAACGACCGTATAAAAATTCTCAGAACCCTTCACAAGCACCAAATCGAGCGGCATAAATCCTTTGGTTTTATCCTCGCAATAGAGAACAAACCTCTTATGGTTTTCCCCGTCTCGCTCTGCCTGACGGTATACTTGCGTGAAGTTCTGTAAGATGTGCCGAACATAGGTTATGACATCATAGCCTTTTCCTGCAATCTGGCTGTCATGCCGGTTTATAATATGAATGTAGCCAAACTTTATATTGCCTACCTGCAGGCTAACGCGCCCCGCTTTGATGGCGCCATCCGTCGCATCTTCGACATCTTGAGAGATGTACCCCATGGCTTTTCGATTATCGCGGTCAAGGATAAATTCTTGTGCGTCGGCTTCAAGCACACCCCGCCCCGATTCGGTATGATACCCTTCCGGCAGTGTATACCTTTCACCCTCTTCATGCTCTTCCTGCTCGCTTTCGGCGGGCTTTTTCTTTGCCTCCGTTTCCTCAGCTGCGCCCTCTGCCGGCTCGCTTTCTCTTGCCTCCGCGTATTCTGCCTGTGCCTTTGGTGCCTCTTCCCCGCGCTCTTTTGCGGCTTCCTGCATCTCTTCTTTGCGTTCAGCTTCTTCCCCGCGTGCTTTGGTCTCTGCCGATGTCTTCTTTGCCTTTTGTGCAGCAAGCGACATCTCTACCACATCGCGGAAAGCGTCCCCTCTGCTTTCGTTCAGCGTCTTCTCGCTGAGCCTGCCCCGGAACAAAGAGCGATTCAGAACTTTTCGCTGCTCGCCCGGGCCTTCCTGCAAGAGTTCCGCCAGCCCTTTACCAAGTTGACCTTTTGCCCTTTTGCCTTTTTGTGTCTCAGCTCGCTGCTTTGTCTCTTTTGCCTCTGCCGCCGCTACTTCTTCCGGCGTTTCCTGCTGGCGTAGCTGTTCATCCGAAGGGTTGGCGTGTTCCTTCGCTGTACCCTCTTCCATAGCGGCGTAGGTGCCGCGCCCTGCCACAGTGTTCTTTTGCTCGGTTTTTTCTGCATGTCCTCTCTCCTCTTTTGCCGGCATCCGCACCCCTGCCGCCTGCAGGGCTTGCTGTGCCGCTCGAATCGCTTTCTTTGAGGATCCTTCCCCAAGGAGCTTTATCACGCCTGCCGGCAGCTTGACCGCGTGTTTTCTTGCCAGCTGCATGAGTGCGCGTCCCTGATGGCGCCGTCCTGCCTTAGCGTTAGCCACGGGAGACATGGCATCGAGCAGAACGATATCCGCCGCCGTCGGCGTGACTGTCGGCATCTGTCCTTCCTGCCTTGCCGTCGGCTCTGTCTGCATCCCTGCCGGTTCTGCTGTCGGTGCCTGCTGCGCACTCTCTGCCGCGCCCTGCGCCCGATACGCTGCTTCACGCTGCTGCCGGACGGTATCCATCGGCGGCATTTCGGCGCCTTGCTGTACACTTCCGCTTTGCTGCGGCACTTCAGGGCGTGTACGCTGCTCTAGCGCTGCACTTCTTTTTACGGGCTGCTCCGCCGGCTGCATCGTCACCTTGCTGCCTGGCTGAAGGTGTCCGCCCTCTGCCGGCAAGCGCAGCTCCTGCTGCATGTGTGTATCCGGCTGCATCCCCGGCGTCTGCAGCTCCGCCATTGCCGCAGCGGGGCTCTGCATCCTGCCCGCCGGCTGGAATCTTCCGCTCTCTGCCGCGCTGGCTTCGCCCTGCAGCGCTCCCTTTGCCGGTGGGATATATTTCTCCTGCGGCATGCTCTCCGCCCCGCCTGCGCGATTCTGCGGCGCCTGCTGGGTATTCTGCGGCTCATTCGGTGCGGTGCTTTCCTCCAGTGTCCCCATAGCGCGGGTGAGTGAACGCTCGCCATCCATTGCCTCGGCCTTTGGCGGCTCTGCCTGCAAGACCTCTCGCACGCTCTTTGCTATGGGGGCTTCTTCGATACGCGGCGCCGCCTCTGCCTGCGGGCGCGTGCGTCCCATCGGTCGCGGTGCACGCTCTGCCGTCTGCCGCGTCTTCGTCGTCTCCGGTGCCGCCTGCATCAGCTGCATGGCGTATGCCTGCAGTTCCTGCGGAAATGCCGCCGCCAGTGCTTCGCGATTCTTCTTCGTGTTCATGAACTGCCCGCGGACATTCTTCATCTTCTCCAGCGTCACCAGCAGGTTTTCGTTCGTCGTGCTGTCCCCGACATCCCGCGTAAAAGCGTCAAAGAACGTCCGACCAAATGCCGAATTTTCCCCTATGCCGGCAAAGAGCTTGTTGAGGTCGATCGGCGGCGTGCGCTTCGTCTCGCTCTGGCTGCTCTGTGCACTTGTGTTTACCTTGCCGCTGTGGTAAGCCTCATACCACCGGGAGCCCGTGCGGTCACTCGTGCCCTGGTCGGTGGACATATACGCGTTGCCCTTGCCAAAGGAAAGGTCGAAATGCGTGTCCTTTTCCAGCGCCGCGCCAATGCCGAGCTTTTCGCAAATGTCCAAGAAAACTTTGGTATCAACGCCCGTGTTGTCAATATCCGCTTTCCAGCCCGCGGCATGGCCCCACTCGGACGCGTTCGACGGATGATCCCCGCCGGCCAGACTGTTTAAGAGCAGCTTCTGGCCCGTGCGCTTGAAGTATTCGCTGGCCAGTGCATTGACGCCCGCAATCGTCTCCGGCTGCACCTTGCCCATGTTGTCGTAATTGCTCTGTGAAAATGCACTGGACGCCCCCACATAGCGCCCGTCAAAGCCATCCCATGCATCCGACCCGCTCGCTATGTAACCAACGCCGCCGCTGTTTGCGTCTGCACTGCCCGCAGTGCCGGCATTTCCCGCGCCGCCGCTGACCGGCTTCGTCTCTGCCGCCGCTGTATAGCCCTCCTGCTCCAGAGAGCTCATGTGTCGCTTCACCGCGCTCGTGTACGAGCCGAGGTCTGCGCCAAAATACCCCTCATTCTTCAGCTTCGACGTGAACGCGTCTACGTCACTGCCTGAATCCTTGATGGTGTCGCCCCACCACTTGAAATAGTGATCAACAAAATCCTCCGGCGATGAGAACCGCGCGTACTGCATGTTGCCGTCCGGCTGCGGCATCCCCGTATTCTCCGTCGTCGTCAGGCCGCCGTAGTTGTTCGCTGAACGCGCAAGATCACTGTCAAAATTCGCGCTCTCATGCGACAGCTGCGCCAAGACAAGCCGCGGGTCGACATTGTATTTTTTCGCATACGGCAAAATAGCATTCCACAGGCGTTCTTTCGCATTCGTCGCATCCGAAGCCGCACCGCTGGCGGCCCCCTGCACCGCGACTGCCTGCCGCTGTGCACCCTCGACGGCGGCATTCGTCGCCGCGATCTGGCTGGCGATGAGTCCATTCGCCACAGGGTCCGCCGCACTGCCCGGCGTTACCGCGCCGCTGCTTTCCTCCGCGGCAGGCGTCAGCGCGCTCGGATTGCGCGCGGCGTTGCGCGCAATGCCGCCCAAGCCAAACAGCCCGCCGCCAAGCGCCGCCGAAGCCGCCGCTGCCGCCTCCTCCTCCGTTGGATTAAGCCACGTCCCGTAGGGCTTGTTTGTGTATTTGTCCTGAATGATCTGTTGGTTCAGCTCATCGTAATACTCCCCTGCCCCGCCGAGCCCGACACTCGCCAGCCCCTTGCCCGCGCGGGAGAGCAGTCCGCCGCCCTTCAGCAGACGCCCAACGCCGCCATCTAACAGAATGCCGTCCATGATGCCCGTGGCGATGTCCTGCGGGAACTCCTCCCACGCCATGGCGCGCATCTGCGCGGCGATCTCGTTCGGGCTATAGCCTTGATCGAGCAAGTCGCTGTAGATACTGCCCGCGTTGGATATGGCGGTCACAGGGGCAGAAAAAGCGGCGTAGCGCGCGCCCGCGTTGAGGGCGTTCACGCCGAGTTCTGCCGCATTGCCAAGCAGCCCCTGCACGCCGCCGCGCTCTGCCAGTGCCGCCGCGCCGCGTCCGAGCCCGCCGAGCAGGTCGCCCATGAGTGGCAAACTCGCTCCGCGCGTCAGATACGCTGCCGCGAGGAATGGCGCTGTTGAGCCGAGGACGTTTGAAACATCCGCCAGTAACCCGCGGCGATCCATCCAATAGTCCGGATTCGTGAGCCTGTCCGTCAGGCTGCCCTGATAATAAAGGTTGCCGTCCTGCAGGACGCGTTCTTGTGCGTCCTGCATTAGTCCCTGTCCTGCACCAAGTAAGGCCTCTGACCCCCAGCCTGGCGCCTTCTTGCTCGGATCGTTCCAAAGCCCCCAGCCGCCATTGGCTAAATGGCTGTTCATGGGGTCGGAAGAAGAAGTAAACTCGGCATCCGGTGCAATCTGCGCACCGATGAAATTCAGCGCGCCGCCGATTGCATCTTCCAGCCCGCCGACAAAATTGTTCTTGATGCTGCGCAGCGTATCCAGCCATGTCGAGGCGTCGTTTGTCTGCGCCATTTTCGCATCAACCGCGCGTCCAACATGCGCGTCTACATTTTCAATAGAACCATAGTCCGAGGTAAACCGCTTCTCCAGCTCATCGCCCAGCGCGCTCATCCTGTGCCCCTTTCTTACTCCTGTTCTGCTTTAGCCTTCTTCACCAGTGGCTCCAGCCTGTCGGCAATATCCTTAATTCTGCCAAACCACATCTGCGCTTCTGCGCTCGTGAAATAGCCCTTATCCGTGTAGTCGTTCAACATATCCGTCATATCGCCGAGCTTGTCCCAGGCTTCCAGCGGGTCGCCCTCCGTCGCCTGCACCAACGCGTCATATTTCGTCTGCCATGCGTTCGCGCGCTCCTCGTCGGTCTTGCTCAGTTTGTTCGTCCCGCCTCCGCGCCCGCCGCTCTGTACCGGCTGCGGCGTGTGCGCCATAACATAGACCTTGTTTTTGGCGGCGTTGTCGTCCGCTTCCATCTGGTCGTTCGTTGCGCTTGTGTGAACGGCCTCTTGCACCTTGCCCTTCGTCTTGAGGGTCTCGCGCGTCTCCGCGCCCTCGGTCTGCAGGCTCTGGCGCGTTTGATCGCCCTTCTCTCGAATCGTGCCAATGTCCCAGTTATGCTGCGCGTCGCCGTATTTCAGCGTTCGCCCGAGCGCGTTATTGGCGCTTTCCTCGCCCGCCATGCGGCGATATTCCGTAATCGGACTTGCGAAGTTCAGCGAGGGGTACATGATGCTGCTCGGGTCCTCGTCATACATCTGATTCAGGAGCATCGCGCCATCCTGCGTCATCGCGTTGCGCCCGTCGATGCCGTACTGATAGAAAGCCGCGCGCAGGTCCGCGAGGCGCTGCGTCTGATACGCCGCCGCCTTCCCTGCCGCGTACGTGTCCGCCTGTGCGGGCGACATCCCGACACTGAGCCCCTTATCATACAGCTGACGGTAATATTGCCCGCTGCTGGTGCCGCTCGCCACGAACCGACTGTACATGTCGTTGGCGTCATCGGCCAGCGCCGCCTGTTTCTGGGCAAACGTCCGGTCCGCGCCGTAGTCCCCATCTAAGTCGATCCCGTGCGCCTTCGCATCTCGGCGGATGACCTCCGCCTGTTCGTGGGCCGCCTGCATGCCGGCCGCATTGCCTGCAGCCTGCGCGTCCATATAGTTTTGTGTTGCGCCAAGGAGCCCCTTTTTATAGCGGTGCGCCAGCGTCTGCTGCGCCATCGTCACAGGATCCCCCGGCACCTGCCCGAGCAGCCCCTGCTGCAGGCCGGCCGCGACATTCTGCGCCGCGCTGACCGCCCTCGCCTGCTGCACAGCTGCCGCCTGTGCCTGTGCCTGTGCCTGCTGCTGAGCCGCCGCCTGTGCCTCTGCCTGCTTTTCTGCCGCATGTTCCGCCTGGGCCTGCGCGGCGCCCTGCTGCATCGCCGCGGTCACCGTATCCGCACCCGTCGCCGTATCGGTCGAAACCGGCACAAGGCCCGCCTGTGGGCTGAAGAATGCGCGGTTGTCCCAGTTAAACCCCGTCATATCTGTTGCCATATCGCTCACCCTCCGAAACTAAACGGGTTTTTCTTCCACGCCGGGGGCATAAGGCCGAACGTGACATCGCCTAAAGCCTCCTGCGGCAGGCCTGTGATCGCCTGCGCCAGCGCACTCGCGGGGGTATCCGCCGCTTGCTGAATGATCGCATCTGCGGAAGGTGCCGCCTGTGCAGGTGCAGCAGCCACGACCGTCCCGCCGCTGACCGGCGTTGCCACGGTCTGCCCGCTGCTGTCCGTCGCGCCCTGCTGGCTTGCTGTACTCTCTGCCGCGGCCGTGCCCTACGGATTCGTTAAATAGCGCTCCGTGTTCACTCCGAAATTCCAGACCGAGCTCGGGGCCGCCTGCATCAGCGCCGTCCGCGCCGCACCGAACGGCAAGCCCGCCACCGCGCCCGCGGTCTGCCGGCCAACCAGCGCGTCCCAGGCATCCCCTGCCCCGGGCTGCGGCGTGTAGCCGCCCATTACGTCATTGTTCAGGAACTGCGAAAAAGCCGGACTGCCCGCTGCCGCGCCCGCATTGCGCACCATATTTTCCGCCGCGCGCTCCATGGCCGCATTGTCGTACCCGAGAAGCCCCCGGGTTGCCTGCGGGGTCTGCGCTTGCGGCACCCCCGGGGTCTGCGCCGTCGTGCCGTTCGGGTGCTCGATCTTAGAAATCTGCTCGGCCGTCGGCTGAGCCTGCTTGGCCCTGCGGGCCGCAAGGTGGTGGTCCCACATCTCGCGCAGCAGCTTACCGAGCGCAAAGCCCAGCATTGTCTGCGCATTCGCCCCCTGGCCCAGCGCCATCAGTCCCAGCATCTGCTGCCAGTCCGTCTCGTCCTTCTTCTCGTCCTTCCTCAGCGCGGGGTTGCTTCTCCGCTCCATCATATAGCTTGACATACTCTGCCCTCCTAAGCCCCGAAAAAGTGCATCGCGAGTTTCATCAGCGCCGCCTGCTGCTGTGCGTACTGCTGTGCCGCTGCCTGAGCCTGCGCCTGGGCCTGCGCGGCCCCTGCCTGCTGGCGGCCCTGGATGTTGGCCATGGCCGGTGCGGGTGCGGGGGCCTGTGCCGCCATCTGTCCCGCCGTGTTCGCGCCGCCCTGCGTCAGGCGCTGCAGCTGCAGCAGCATGTTATCCGTATCCTCGTTAAACATGGTGCCCCTCCCTTACAGCAGCCCGCCGAGGAGCCCCGAGAGCAAGCCGCCCCCGCGCTGCCGCTGCGTGTTGCTGCTCGTCGTCGTTCCCTTGCCAGCCGCCGCAGCCAGTGCGCCCGTTGTCGCGCCGTTCAGCCCCAACGACGCATTCCACAGATTCAGTGCCGGCTGCTGGGCCGCCTCCTGGGCCGCGGCCGCCGTCGTAATGCCCTGCGCCGCGGAATGGATGATATTGTTCTGTATGGCTGCATTCGCCGCGCTGTTGGCCAGGCCGTTGTTCAGCGCGTTCTGCGTCAGCGTCGCCTGATTGTTCAGCGCGTGATTCGTATTCGCCAGGTTGGCCGCCGTCAGTGCCGCCTTCTGGTTTGTGACATAGTTCCGGTTGGCCAGATTAGCCGCAGTCAGCGCCGCCTGATGCCCGAGCGCGTTATTCGTATTGCCGAGCTGGGTATCATAGATGTTCTTTTGCGCATTCAGCGCGTTGTAGGTGTTCGCGTTCTGCTGGTTTGCCAGGTTTGCTACCTGGCTGATGTTGTTCTGATACTGCTGTGCCACCGTGTTCGCCGCGTTCGTCTGAATATCGTTGAGGGATTCATTCGTCATCGAGCTGTTCAGCACCCCGCGCCCGCTCATATTCGTCAGCGTTCGGCCCATCGTGTTATCGAGCGCGCGGGCGATGCTGTTCTCCATGCTCTGCTGATACGCCGCGGGCAGGCGCCCGTTCATCAGGGCATACAGCTGGGTATTCGCCTGGTTGCTCGCCTGCGTGTACTGCGGACTCAGCCAAGAGAGCGCGGTATTCGCCTTCTCCGCCGCGTTGCCATAGTCGCGAATATAGCCGTTGTTCGCCGTATTCGCCTCATCCGCGGCAAACTGATAATCCCGCTTGTACCCCTCGTTCTCGTTGTTTGCCTTCTGGGCCGCGGGCATGTATTCGTTGCGCAGGCGCAAAAGATCTGCATTCGCCGCCTCCGTCGCCGCCGTGTTGCTCGCATCGATGCGCCTAAGCTGGTCCTGCGCCTGCCGCATCGAGCCAAGCGCCTGCTGTGTCAACCCGTTATAATCCACCTGCACCGTGCCCAGGCTGTTTTCCAATAGGTTTTTCGCCGTCCGATTCAAATACAGACTGTTCGGCGCGATGGCGTTGGCGTATTGCTGCTGCAGGTTCTGCAGCTCCAGTTCATACACACTCGGCGTATAGGTTGATGTGTTCGTCACCGTCGTTGACGCCCCTTTAAAATGCGCCCCGCGGAAAAACTGCCGTCGCACCGCCGCGGAAAGACGCGTCCCGTCCGGGCTGATGACCGTTTCATCCAACCGCAGACTGCCGACTTTTCCCATTCTCATCGTATCCCACCTTCTTCCTAGGGCTCCCACGTCACAAAATAAGCAGGCTGCCCCGTGCGTTTATACGTGAAGGCGGGCGAGACCAGGGCGGCCTGCCCCGTCTTCTTGTGCCGGCAGTGATAGCGCGCCCGCCCGTCCTTCGTCTGCTCCGTCCGCTCGATGCTGTAGCCGAACAGGCGGATATACGCGCGGATTGCCGGCCGTATGCAGAGCGTCCCGCACCGCGGATACCCTGCCCCGCGCGCGGCTGCACTCACCTTTTCCTTCCAGAAACGCGCGTCGCCTGCCAGCTGCCAGATGACGAGCATGTCCCCCACGCTGCCGACTTCCGCAAAGCCCCGCGCCGGCAGGTAGTAAAGCGCAAACCGCGCATCCCGCTGAAAGGGCTCCGGGGCCTTTGCGTCGTAGCGTTCTATCCACGCCGCAAGGCTGCTGTCCGTCATGCCTCAAGCCCCATCAGCGCCAGCATGCGGTAAATTGTTCCCTCTGCCAGTACCGCGATTTGGTTATAGCCGCTCTGGTTCGGATGCACAAAGTCGCTGCGCAGCCGGTCACTGCGCAGGCCGCTGTCCGTCAGCGCGATCACCCTGGAAGCGTCCACAATAGGGATGCCGTGCGCACTGCCCCACGACTCAAAGGCGTCCTGCATGATGCGAAAATTGTTGTAGATCTGCTCCTTCTCTGCCGCCGGCAGTCCCGCCGTCATCTGCATGCGCTCCACCCACGCGCGCGAGATGCCGCAGTACGGCGCGGCAATCACATAGATGCCCCGCTGCATCGCCGCGTTCGCCATATCCACCGCAGCCAGCCCCGTCACCTCCTGCGTCGTGTCCCAGCAGTTGTTGCCGCCGCCCGCGATGATGATAATGTCCGGGTCGAGGCTCAGCGCGTCGCGGTCGAAGCGTTCGCGCATCAGCTCCAGCGTATCCCCGTTCACCGCGCGGTTGTAGAAAAGCCACGCGTGTTTCTTGCCCTGCAGGCGGCCGGCCAGCACCTGCGGCCACGGCGTCATTCGCCCGTCGTCCGTCTCCGCATAGACGCCATAGGCCGGGTTGGCTGCCGCCGAACTGTCTCCGATGGTTACCACCGTAATATAGCCCTTCGCCGCGTGCTTCAGCGTCTTTGGATTCCTGTACGCCATCGTCAAGCCGTCCTTTCCCACATGTAGACCGCCAGATACGGCGGCAGGTTGTTGTGCGCGGCATTGCCGCCGGCCGCATAGATGGAAAGGCCGTGCGAATGCTCGCCCTCCTCCGAGATATAGCCGGCGTACATCGTGCGCGTGCTCGTCGTGGCATCGGCCACCTTCTGCCCGCCCGAGTGCGTGCCGAGGGAGGCGATCTTATGGCTGTGCCGCCCCGCGCTCCCCGTTGAGCCGCTGTGCGTGTGGCTCGGCATCTCGTCCACCGTCAGCCGGTGCGTGCTCTCGCCGCCCGTCGACCCCGGCGGAAACTCCGGCCCCGCGCCGACCAAAAACCGGTTGGAGAGCAGCTGCCACGTGCCGCCAAACAGCAGGTTTGGATTCGTGGCGTTTAAGCTCATGTAAATACTGCCCACTGGATAGATGAGGTCAGCGATGCCCTGAAACGTATTGAGCCGCACACTCGCGCGGTCGTCCACCGTCAGCCACTTTACCGTCCCGTCGGTGAACTGCTCGTTTGGCGTCTTATGCGTCCCGATGCTCCCGCTGCCCGTAATGCCCGCCTGAATACACTCCAAGTGCAGGTAAGACGGAATCTCTTCCGACCGCACGATATCGCCCAAGAGGTACGCATGATTTCGCTGTAGGAGAAACGGGATTTCCGGTTTCTTCGCCGTCGTTTGAATGATCACATCCGCCGACCCGTCGAAACTCGCCGCGCCCGTCACATCGCCCGCAAGCGTCACCTGCCGCGCCGCCACCAGCTTTGCCGCACTTGCCGCGCTCTGTGCGCTCGCCGCAGTATCCGCGCTCGCCGCGTGGGCTGCGTTTGCTGCCGTGTCTGCCTCTGCCGCATGGTCCGCGTTTGTCGCATGGTCTGCGTTTGCCGCGTGGTCAGCCTCTGCCGCGCGGGCACTCTCGCCCGCCACATCGTTTTTCAGCTGCAGGCGCCAGATGCGCCAGACTACCGAGCCGTCTATAATCGTGCCGGCCTGCGCCAGCTTCTCATCGGTTACCTCGTTTTCCGGTGAGCGCGTGCCCGTCTTGCCTGCCGTCTGGCACTCCAGGTAAAACTGGGGCTTTGTGATGAGCCGGACACACTCCCCCTGCACAATGTCCGTCTCTGCCGTCCAATAGCCGCCGTACGTGCGCGCAAGGTCCGCCGTGACGGCCTGGTTGCCGTCGTAGACCGCCAGCACCGTTTCGCCCTGCCGGATCGTCAGCGCCTTCGCACTGCCGATGGCCTCCTTGTTCTCATTCACGAACCGCCCGAGGCTTTCGCGGTATACGGGAATCTGCCCATCAACCAGCTGCGTAAACGTGAACGCCTGTCCGCCGACCTTGTTCGCCGTGCCCGAGATGTTCACCGGCAGGACGCCCACCTCATTCGTGCGGACGAGTTTCCCGCCCGCCGTCACCACCTCGACCCCTGAAGGCGCGATGACATCCGCGCTCTTTCGCACGAGGTCTTCCGCCCCCGTTAGATCCCCTGCATTCAGACTGTACAGCAGCTGCCACGCGCCGCCCGTCCAGATGAAAAGGCGCTTTGTGTCGAGCGCGAAATAGACATCATACGCTCCGCCGGCCGCTGGCCGCGCGCTCTCGGCGCCGGAGGCCAGCATTCCGACCGTCGCCGTCTTCAGCCCGCCGAACGGGGCGACTGCACAGAGCTCCAGCCATGTACTGTTCGCCCCGTTGCGGATGTAGAGCTTATCCCCCTCCACTTTGACGGCGTACGCCTCCGGCAGTTCGCTTTCTTTGTGCTCCCGCAGGTCGTTTAAGATGTCGTAGAGCCGCTTCATTTCCTTCATGTACTTCTGTGCGAAATCGTCGATCGTGTCGCCGCCGGAACGATAATCCAGCGGGTTTTGCTCCGTCAGTCTCGCCATGCTCACACCTCCGCCACATCAAAGCTGATACTGTTGAAAATCGTAATGCCGCCCTCGCCCTTCGCCCGCGTCACAATTGCGCGCTGGCGGTCGACGCATCGCACCTCTGCGCGGTACATCTCCGTGCCGGGCTTTCCGTAATCCGCCCCGTCAAACGCCGGGTTGCCGCCGTAGAGCGGGTAATATTTCACCTGGTAGATCTCCGTTTCGTTGTGATAAATATAGCGGTCGTTGTGCCACAGCGCATAGGCGCTTGACGGATGCCCGCCGTGCAGCCGCACATTCCCGACCATGTAGGTTTCTTCTGTGTCGTTCTCCAAAAACGGCGTCGTGTCCACACGCACCCGCTTGATCAGGTACGCGTTGTCTGCCACCAGCGTTTTCAGCGCAAACCGCCACGCCAGATATTTCCCCTCGTCCTTGCTCGTCTTCGTGTCCACCACATAAAGCCCGTGAGGCTTCAGCAGATAGATCCGCCCGTCCGCCTCCACCGCATCCACCAGCGGCGCGTGATACGCCCGCCGAAAATACGCCGCGGCCGCCACGTCCAGAAATAAAAACGTCTGCGCCCCGTCGATGAACCACACCTGCCCGAGCGAGGGGAAATAGCGGAGCTTCACCCGCGGCCCGATGCCGGCCACCTCGCGGTAGACCTTATCACTGATGTTCGTCGCCCGCATGTCGCCGTACTCGTCCGTAACGTTGATCACCTGCACCATGTCGCGCCCCAACACCACCGTGCTCGCCGCGAGCGCAGCACAGGCATGGTAACACTTGCATTCAATCTGCCGCCCGATTTCCGACACCTTCCAGTTTGGATAACTCCCCGACAGATGGTAGGCATGCAGGTTGTCCTTGAAGATGATCGTGTCTGCCGAGAGCGTCGTAACCCCTACGATTTTGCCGCCGTCCTTGTAGCCCACCTGGAGCCACTGCGCCGAACTCTCGTTATTGCTGTCGTTCTTCCACGCGTGTTCATCGCCGATGCCCGAGGCATGCAGTTCGTCCCCGTAGAACGTCCAAACGCGCCCTTCCTTGACGAACACCCCGCGGCAGTTTGCCGGGCTCTCCTCGATGGTCTCCAAGAGCCCCCCGTGGTAATACTGCAGGTGCCCGCCCGCGGCGATGATCACCCCGTCCTCCCACGTCGTATACGTGATATAGGACCCGTCGAGGTTCAGCGCGCCGACCTCTGCGAGCGTGCCCGCGGTCACCCGGTAGAGCTTGCCCGTCTGCTGGCTGGCCACGAGAAGCGCCATGCCCACCGCGTCAAAGATAAGGTCGGTCAGCTCCACCGCGGCCCCCTGCACCACCGGTAGCGTCCCCGCAATCACCCGCAGCTGGCCCTTGTAGAGCTCCACATTCACCGCCGCCGAAAGCTCGTTTTCCTTGATGAGCTCCGGCACCTGGGATGTGTTCAGCCCGCCGGCAAAATCCGAGAACGCGACCGTCTGCACAGGCGGCGAATAGCGCGTGTGCTTGTTCCGCAGCTTCACAGTTTCGCCCCCTCATCCCAGTACCCGCGGGTTTGGATGCCGTGCGGCGCGAGCCCATGCAGCAGCGCTTCCATCTGCGCGATGATGTCGCTCATAACAGCGTTTTCCTGGCTGGTTTCAAATTCATTGCTCATCAGCGCGCGAATGTTCACGTACTCCAGCAGCCAATCATCCATATCGTTCAGGAACGGGGAGACGTCCGAGCCCTTCGTTAAAAGCTCCATATCCCGCGTGCCCACCAGATGATAGGCGGCCGCTTCCTGCGGCACCGGATACACCTGCACTGCACTGAGCCCCGTCAGATAATAATATCGCGGCTCGCCGGCCGCGCTGAGATCCTCTGCCTCGTTCGGGTTCATCTGCGTCAGCAGCCGCCCGCCGACCCGCACCGCAGAAACATGCGAGAGCCGTACGCCCGCCGCAATGCGGCCCTCCCGCGCCGCGAGCGTGCCCGAGACATCCACATCCGTCAGCAAAAGCGGGTTGATGGCAAACACCGTGCGCCGCAAAAAGCGGATGCCGTCATTGATGTAGCCCGTCAGCGTCTCATCGCTGTAGCCCGTCTCCTGCTCGTCATGCACCGCCGCCCGCACCCGGCGAATCACGTCCTCTACCGTCATCGCCATCAAAACCGACCTCCCCGCAGCTGCCGCGCTTTATACAAAGAGGGACACGCCCGCATGCCCCTCTTATCTCCCCTCTGTTATTTATCGTTCGGGCTGGCCGTAATGACATTGACCACGCCGAAATCGGTCTTCTTGCCGTCTCCGTCGTAATCGAACGCCGATTTGGCAATGCCGAAGATGCGCCCGAACTCAAACCCCGTTTGATTCTTATAGTCAAACGTGTCCTCATTCCACTCCGGCTCATTGCCGACCGCCATCACCGCGGCCTGCGCCCCCAAAAACAGCGCGTTAGAAACCGGCGTCTTCGTGTTCGTCGTCGTATCGCGGAACACGCGGTTGCTCTGGTGGATGACCACCCCGTCATACATGCCGAGCGCGCCCGTGAAAATCGGGTTGTCCTTGCCGCGGATGCCGGCGTACTGCTGCGCATCAAGGAAGGTTTTGTCTTTCATGAGGTCGCGCGCCTGCCACTGGTCGATCACCATGACATAGGTGTCCGCGCCGTCAATCTTAATCGGCTTGACCATCGTGTTTTCGTCCGCCGTCGCCTTGCGCTTTGCCATGCCGATCAGGTCCGCGGAAAAGGTCTGCGTTGCCGTCAATGCCCCGGCATTCGCTGCCCCGCCCGCATAGATCACGCGGTCTTCACTCGGATTTGTTGAAAGCACCGAGAAAATCGTCTTGTCAATCTTCGTCGCCAGCCAGTCCGAAAGCGCATTTTTCGCATCCGTGCGCATGTTCAGCTGGGTTTTCTGCTCCTCAAAACGTCCCTCCAGGCGGACCGCGTTGCGCAGCTGGTTGATGGTCACCGCGAAATCTTTGTAGATAAGATTCTCTTCATGCCCCTCCAGCATATTATCGCCCGTCACGCCAGCCCCGGTCAGCGGCATGAGGAGCGGAATCGTCACCGTGTCCCCCTTGCCCTTCTGCAGCTCCGTTTTAATCTGTACGATGCTGTCTGCGCCTGTGCCCGTGAACTTCTCGAAATAACTCTTATGCAGGCCGCTGGCCCAGGTGTCCTTTGCCCAGGCCTTCATCACCAGCGTATCTGGTATCTTCGTCGTTGCCATCGATGTCGTCTCCTATCGTCTCAGCTCCCGAGCTCCCCCGAGAGCAGCATTCGTTTATACTTGTCGGGAATATCCTCCCAGTTTTTTTCAGAAAGCATCTTGTCCAGCGTCGCAGCCGAGATGTTCCCGCCGGCGTCCGCGGCCCCCTGCACCTTGCCTGCGCGGGGGAACTGCTCCGCCTGTGCGGCTTTCGCCAGCGGCTGGCTCTTTGGCGCGTCTGCCGCCTTTGCCGCCTTCCACGCCGCCTTTGCGTCGCTGAAATAGCGCTTCACCAAAGCGATATCGCCCGGTGAGGCTAGGTTGCGCTCAATGCGCTGGTACGCCGCCGCGATCGCCGGCTGTTCCGCCTTGCTGATGCCGTTCGTGAAATAATCGTTAATCGCATACTGCAGCACCTGCGGATAATCCGGCTCCTGCATCTCCTTGGCCGCGAACGCGTTGTAGTCCGCTACCGAGGCGTTGTGCACCTGCATGAAATGCTTGGCATACGCCGCGCGCTGCTGCTGCATCTTATACACGCCGTCGATCACCTGCGTGCGGGCCACATCCAGCGCCGTGCGCCATTGCTCTCGGCGTGGATCGTCCTCATCCATGTAGCTCAGGGCGTCTACGTCCTCTTTGCTGAACCCCGTCAGCTGCAGCGCCTGCGCCCGCACCAGCGCGTTCAGCTGTTTCGTCGCCTCCGGGGTAATGCGCGGCTGCTGCATCCCCGCCTGTGCCGGCTGCATCGGCGGCGGCGGGGCCGGCTGCTGAGGCTGTGCCTTCAGCGCCTCCATCTGCGCCGAGAGCGCCTTTACCTGCGCCTCCAGCTCCTTTTTCTTGTCGAGTTCCTGCTTAAAACGCACATACGGGATTTTTTGCGGCGGGGCATACTGTTTGTTCTCGCTGTCAGCTTCAGCGGCCCCCACAGCATTCCCGTCCTCCGCGCTCTCAGCAGGCGCGGCAAGCTCGGCAGATTCGCCCGGCGCGGCAGATTCGCCCGGCTCGGCAGGTTCGGCAGGTTCGGCAGGTTCAGCCGATTCGGCCTGTGCCTTGGCCGCCTGCATCGCTTCGCGCGCGATGGCCTCGCTCACGCCCGCCAGTTCGGCCAGAATCGCCTCGGCAGTCTCTGCCTGTGCATTCTCGGCCTGCTCGGCGTCTGCAGCGAATCGCTGCAAATCAAACAAATTCTTCACGTTATGATCCTTCCCGCGCTTAACGCCCGCCCGGCGAAAACCCCTGTAACGTCGGTGCCACGAAAGCTGCCCCGCTCCGGCCCGATAGAGAAAGAGCCCCGCCAAATGTGCAGGGCTCTCTCTATGGAATTGGAAACGGAGGAAACCAGCCGCCAAGGAGTAACCCCTTGACTCCCTCAGCATACCACAAAACAAAAACCTCTTCAGAGTAACCAGAAGATGAAAAATTGACCGCTCCGCCGCCCCGTGCTATCTTAAGGAGAAAAAACAGCATGCAGTTTTTGAACGCTGCAGATGATGCCTGTAGGAGAGTAAGGAAATAAACACCATGTGTAAACTAGACGACCGAATAAAAGAGCTCTGCCCCGATGGCGTGGCGTATCAACCGATAAAGGATGTCTATACCCGTCTGCGCGGAACGCCGATCACGGCGGCAAAAATGAAAGACATTGCTGACGATAACGGCGATATTCGTATCTTCGCAGGCGGCAAAACGGTTATAAATGCATTTGAAAAGGATATTCCTAAAGCAAATATCACAAAGGTGCCGGCGGTATTGGTTCAGTCCCGCGGCATCATTGATTTTGTTTTTTATGATGCGCCTTTTACCTTTAAAAATGAGATGTGGGCGTACACGCATAAAGAGCCTATATCGGTAAAATTTCTCTATTATGTATTAAAAAACAACGCCCGGTACTTTCGTGATGCTGCTTTACGAATGGGGGCATTGCCTCAAATCTCACTTTCAATCACGGAAGATTTTAAAATCCCCGTTCCGCCCATTGACATCCAACGCGAAATTGTCCACATCCTCGACCAGTTCACGGAGCTTACAGCAGCGCTTACCGCAGAGCTTACCGCGCGTCAGCAGCAGTATGAATACTATCGGGACAAACTGTTGACCTTCAAAGAGCAATAACGAGGCGCATCAAAAAAGAGACTGCAGACATTCCCGCCGCGATCTCTTTTCATTTACCCTTACAGTGCCGGCGCACTGCCTGCCGTGAGCGACTGCACCGCCGCCTTCGTCAGCGCGCCGCCGCCCTGCGGCTGCTGGGGCTGCTGCGGCTTTGCTTTCTGCTGCAACAACTGCAGGAGCTGCAATAACTGCGCCTGCTGCGCCTCGCCCTGCGCGGCCTGCCGCTGTTTCGCCATCTGCGCCGCCAGCTGCGGAAATAGCTGCTCCACCATCAAATCTACCGCATACTGTCCCACCTGCGGGTCAATAAGCCCCTGCTGCGCAGCCATCGCAAACTGCAGCGGCAGCGGTGCATCCTTGAACGAAATACTTTGACTCTGCCGCGTTGCCTGAATCTGTGCCAGCTGCAGCGTCGCCTGCAGCTGCTGCGTCTGTAGGTCGTTCTGCGCCTGTGCCTGCTGCTGCTGCTCGGCCAGCCGCTCTGCATAGCGCTGTTTAATCTCCTCCTTGTGCGGGATGTCGCTCAGGTCGATGATGAGGTCAAACACCAAGTCCCCCGGCACCCCGAGCCGCGATACCGCATCCACCAGAGACCACATCTGTGCCTGCCGCTGCGTCGTCGACGCCTCCACATCGCTCACCACAATATCAAACGTGCCCACGCTTAGATCATTCAGCACCTTATGAACCGCGTTCCCCAGCGGGTCCCGCTCAATGACCTGTTGATTCACCCGCACGAACTGCTGTCCGTTGACCCCCTCCACGCGGTACACCTTATCTTCCGTATAGAACTGCGGCACGACGCCCGGGCTGTCTTCCTCGCCCCACAGCAGCTGCGCAATCTTCTCCTTCGCCGTCCGCAGATGGTCGAACATCGGCGCGATGTGCGTAATCGCCTGCTTCTGCTTGAGCTCAATCGCGCGCCCGCTCGCATTGTTCGGGATATCCACCCCCATCAGCGCCTCGTTGATGCCCGAGATTTCTACCAAATCCTGGCCTGCCTGCTCTTCCGCCTGCAGTACGCCCTGCGGCAGTGTGCCAACCGCGCGCTCCATGATCTTCCCCTGCGAGATAGCCCCCGGCAAAACTTCGCTGTAGTGCCCCGGGATGTTCCCGTTCTTCTTAAAATCTTCCTTCTGGCGGTCCGTCATCGCGTCCTCTTCCATCCAGCCGCCGCCGTTGCCCGTCGTGTTCAAGATATGCAGGGCCTGAATCCTGCGCTTATTGATTTCCCGCTGCGGGTCGATGAGGTCCCGCACGAAGCCCGCCGGGAGGTCATTCGCCCCGAAGTGGTAGCACGTCAGCGGCACAAACGGAAAATCTCCGTGCTGGTACGGGCTCGCCATATCCTCCAGCAGGATATCTTCCAGGAAAGCCGCAACCCGCACGCGTTCCGGCGCAATCGTCCGCTCTCCGGCCACCAAGCCCGCCAAGAAGAAATCAAGCTGCATCGCTTCCTGTGGGATGACCCGCCCGTCCGTCAGATAATACAGCGTCACCGGCTCGCGCACCTTGTACCAGCACTCCACCAGGCGCGCCTTATTCGTCTCCCGCTTGTACCAGAGTGGATCGACGGCCGCCCCTGAGGTGTGCTCTGCCCGGTCATACACCGCGTAAGCCGCCTGAATCGCCTCCGCCTGCTCCGGATACAGAAGCGCTAATTCGTCCTTGCCTGCCCACTTCGCGCGGCAGATGTATTTGGCATCCGAAAAATCCAGCGCGTGCGCCTCCGGGTCTACGTACATCCCAAACGGATCCTCCCGCCGAACATACGCCTCTCCGTCCGTCGCCGCCTCGTTGAACCGATAGCCCACCTCAAACCAGCCGATGCCGCCGATGACTGCATCTAAAAACACCTGCGATTCTTCGCGGTCATAGCCGCAGCGGTCTAAGATGTATTTAGTCATGCCCTTGCGCACCTGGCAGATTTCCATGTCGTCATTCGTGCGCGGCAAAAAATCGATGTCGTACCGGTTTAATCGCTGATGCCCGCTCAACACATTAATCAGCGGCTTGATGCGGTTGATGGTAATGGCCGGCCGGCCCGACTGATGAAACGCCCGCACCTCCGCTTCCTCCCACTGCTTGCCCGCCACAAACTCGTAATCCCGGCGCGCCGCTTCGCGCCAGTCGCTCGCCGCATCCGCCGCCGCGCGGAACTGCTCGCGGTACGTTCCGATATCCCCCATAAATACCTCCTTAGGTTGTCCACGCGCTCGGCTTCCTCTGCCGGCGCCGCCGGTACCGGTCGTAATCCTGCACCGCACGCGGCTTTGCCGGGGCATAGGGCCGGCTCATCAGCCCGTAGCCCAAAGCGTCGACCGCGTGATCTTCGCCCTGCGTGTCATAGTCCTCCGGATTGTGCCGGTCATATCCCAGCATTGGCAGCGTGCGGAGGAGATGCGTGCAGTTGGCGAACACCTTCAAGGCCGGCACCTGCCGCCCCTCTTTGTCCGTCTTCCCGATGAGCCGCTGTTTGATTTGATTCGCCATCGCCGTGCGGCCCTTGCTGCACTTGCCGAACGTCACCAGCCCGCGCGCGATAAGCACCCGGTTGAGCTCCTCCGCCACCGTCGGCCCCGTGATGCCCGGCCTTGCCCAGCAGGCCGAATCCAGCACCCCGTAACGCACGCCCTCCGCGCGGGACTCCAGGGCCACAATCCGCTCGCCAACCTCCCGCGCCGTCTCCTCCGTGCCGACATTCGGCCGGCCGCCCCAGCCGTACAGCTCCCGATACACGTACAGCGTATTGTCATAGTCTGCCGCCAGCCAGAGGCACGCATACGGGGCCGAACTGCCCCAATCCATCGCGCGGAACTTTACCCAGGCGTCCGGCACCGCGAAAGGCTCCACCATATGTAAATCGCTGCGCCACTGCTTGAAATACTGCCCGCCGGCCAGTCCCCAATCCCCGAGTCCTGCCACCTTGAACCGCGCCGGGTCTGTCCGCTCCATCTCCTCGAACATCGCCAGATCCGCAGCACTCAGCCACTCATTCTGCTTGAACGTCGTCGTTGTTGCATACACCGAGGGCGAAGGCGCATCAAAAAACCGCCGCTTTAACCAGCTGCCCGCATCCCACGGGTTAAACGTAATCAGCCACTGGATATAATAGCCCGGCGGCAGCCGGCCGCGCAACGATTCATCCACGCGGTTAAACGCCTCTTCCGTCACCTCGTAGGCCTCTTCTAGCCAGCCAAAGCAAAGCACCCCGCGCTGTACCGTGATGGACGTCACCTTTAGCGGATCATCCAAGCCGCGAAATAAAATCTTCTGCCCCGTCGGCAGGTATTCCAGCTCCAGCGGCGACACCCGCGCGCGCCACCAGTGCGCCACCCCCAGCCGCTCGATCGCCCACCGCAGCTGCGTCCAGCAAGAATCTTTCAGACTTGCCCCCGTGCGCCGTACCACCAGCGCATTGCTGAGCGGCATCTCCATCATCCGCACGATCAGCTTCAGCGCCGCCGTCGTGCTCTTCTTGCTGCACCAGAATTCGTTATAGCCGCCGCCAACCACCGCCCGCGTCGAAACCCTCGCTATCAAGGTGCCCCCTCCTTAATATCATCTTGAATCACCACCGGCACCGCCTGCGTAAAGCTCACCTCCTGCATCTGCTGCGGCGTCATCACCTTTGAATTCTTCGCCGCCTCCTGCTGTATCGCACGGATCCGCGCCTGTATTGCCGGCTTCTTCAGGCAATTGTTGCCATTCACCCCGGCGACATTATCCGAGCTTACATGATACCCCGCCATCTTATATGCCGCCGTCGCGTTTCCCGCACATACCCCCGTATACGCCAAACAGAAAGCCTCTTGCTTAAGCGTCAGCCTCACCACGTCACCCCCTTTAACAGCATCAAAAAAGCAGCCGCCCGCCGGGCTAGCTGCCTTTCTCTATTTTGTTCCACGTTTCAATTTCTCAAGAATTAACCGTTCTGCCCAATCTACTGGCTTGCTTCTGCCTGCATTCCATTCTTGCACTGTGCGATAAGGCGCACCGAGCATATCGGCTAACTCTTTGATGGATAACCCCGCCTTTAGCCGTGCTTCCCGAATAAGATTCTCTTTGTTATGCTCCATGTACCCCTCGCCAATCCTGCCATTTATGATACAGCAGCACAGAACACAGCCCCGCAGTTGTCGCAAGAACACCAACATCGAGTGCCGTCAGCGCATCCATATGCATATTCACAATGACATCTACGCTTAACAGAAAGGTCACATATAGCGAAAAGTTTTTCTTTACCATCAGCTTGCTGCATGGTATAATTGAGGTAGCAGGAAGCCCTTACGGGCTCCCCTTAGTTTTGTGAAAAGGTTATCGCTTTATTTCTTCTTCCGCTTCAAGCGATCATAGATAGCAAGCAAGCCGAGAATGATAGCTATAACCTTTTCAGCTACCTCAAAAAATTCCATACAATTCACCTCCCTTCATGGCTTTATTATACACTGTTTTTGTGTATTTAGCAAGCATGAGGGGAGGCTTTTTTACTTCCTTTCCGCCCGCATCCACTTTCGTACATACCAGCCGAAGATACCACCGCCGACAAAATATGGAATACCAACCACGCGCCCCATCACGGCAAACACTGCAAGGAAGACCACGGCACAAACCACAATGCAAAGCAGCGGCATATACCGAAAGCATCTTTCTTTCATGCTGAACCTCCTCGATGGATGGGGAGGCAAAACGCCCATCCATGCCTTTAGTCCTATCTTTCTGCATTGGATAATACCGTCACGAATCGTTACGGTATTTTGCTGTCTCGACTTTGACTTTTTGCTTTTTGTCTTTTTGAATCTCAGCTCGCCCACTTGCCATCGATAACCCGTCGTTTCGACGGGGCATGCCTTTAGTCCTATCCTCCGCGCCAGTGAAACCGTCCCGAGATGGGGCGTTGTTTCGACACTCCATGATGTTAGTCCTATCTTCCTAAAGTCGCGTTTTGCGACCTTAGACAATATCAGATTCCCAAAACAGGTATCTAATCCCTTGAAATACCCGCCACCCTGTCAATCACAAGATCGATTGACAATTATACATATAGTACGTATAATATAGGTGAAAGGAGGGGAAGAATGAGATTCAAAGAACTTGAACGGATCATCAAGAAAGATGGTTGGTATCTTGACAGCTCTAACGGCTCTCACATGCACTACAAACATCCAGAGAAACGAGGAAAAGTCACAATACCCAAGCATCCCGGTGACCTTGACCCCCAAACGGTTAAATCTGTCTTACGAATGACGGGCTTAAAATAATTTTTGTTCTCGAAAGGAGAAAACGATTATGTACTTGGTATATCCTGCTGTATTTTATCCTTGTGAAGTCAACCCCGGCTTTACAGTTGTCGTCCCCGATCTCCCCGGCTGCATAAGTGAAGGAAACTCGCTTGCTAATGCTATCGCCATGGGAGAAGACGCCGCTTCCGGTTGGATTCTCGGCGAACTCGAAGACGGGAACACCGTCCCTCCGGCAAGCAATATCTCCGCGATTCACCCCGATCCAGAAATAGGCGATGGCTTTGTCAGCCTGCTTTCTCTCGATATGGACGCCTACGCCGCAAAATACGGTAACAAATCCGTCCGAAAGAATCTCACTATTCCCGCTTGGCTCAACACCTTTGCCGAAACCGAAAAGCTCAATGTCTCTAAAGTCTTGCAACAGGCGCTCACCACGCTCTACGAAAAGAAAGCTGCTATGGTTTGAGTTAATTTAAGGGCGTCGCAATTCACGACCTCCTTTTTAAACCACTCCCCCGAATCAGGGTACTGGTTCCTCCTGAACCTCCTACGACTAAAGCCGCAGGGTTCCTAGTGACAGTTCTCTAACGAAAACTCATTTCCTAGGCTATCCCCGT
>ERZ773003.147-NODE-147-length-57581-cov-3.603431_pt1 | contig 57581 bp, 53 predicted proteins | sample MGYA00580668_ERZ773003 | MGnify/ENA primary metagenome ERZ773003 (study PRJEB29015, sample SAMEA2738002) | human oral metagenome | biome: human oral; feature: human-associated habitat; material: dental | place: China | collected 2126 ...
GTTTAGCAATATCAAACGGCGGTTAGATAGATTTATCCAAATTAAATTTAAACGATGTGTTTTAACAAGAGGTCTGGATAAATCTTGCCGTGCATATAAATTAAAATTTCATTTCAACGCCGTAGTGGCAGAATTTTTAAATTTAAATTTTACGCAAAGCCGCGTCCCTCGTGAAATTTAACGAGTGAAAATTCATACAAAATTTAGCCCGCGAGAAAATAGACATAGGTTTTGCGAAAAGGAATTTTTAGAAAATGAAATGAGCGGTAGGAGGTCTTTTTAAACCCACCCTGCGTGCCGGTCCGTAAAAACCGGCGCCCTTATAGCTTCACGAGCGAAGCTATAAGGATTTCGGACTAAATTTTGGCATGAATTCTGCGCGCTCGCGTAAATTTTACAAGCCTGTATAGAAATTTCGCGAGCTTGCGCAAATTTCGCGCCGCCTATTTTTTAGATTTTTCTAGCGCGGCGGTAAGGTCTGCTATGAGATCGTAGGCGTTTTCGATGCCTATGGCTAGGCGCAGCAAATTTTGACTGATGCCGATGCGCTCTTGCAGCTCGCGCGGATAGCTCTCATGCGTCATCGACGCGGGGTGGCAGATCAGGCTCTCTACGCCGCCCAGGCTCACGGCTAGATCAAATAGCTCAAGGCTGCGCGCAAAGGTTTTATAGTCGTATTGCGGCTTAAGTACCAGCGAGATGACCGCTCCGATGCCGCTGGCTTGGCGATCTTGTATCTTTTTCTCGCTCTCAGAATGCGAGCCTGCGAAATTTACCGCCTCTACCGCAGGATTGCCGCGTAAAAATTCTATTATCTTTAGCGTATTTTCGCTCTGACGGTCGAAGCGCACGCTTAGTGTTTTAAGCCCGCGTATGAGCGAATACGCATCGGTAGGCGATAGCGTCGCGCCCAGAGTGTTTTTCATAAACTGAATTCTTGCAGCAAGCTCATCGTCGTTCGTCGTAACGATGCCAGCGATCAGATCGGCATGTCCGCCTATGTATTTGGTCGCGCTATAAACTACGACGTCTGCGCCGTGCTCTAGCGGGCGCTGATAATACGGGGTCAAAAAGGTATTATCCATCACCACAAGCGCGCCGTTTTTATGCGCGAGCTCGCTTATGCGCTCAATGTCGGTTACGCGCAAAAGCGGATTTGATGGCGTTTCGATGAACACCATTTTAACGTCGCTTGGAATTTCGGTGATCAAATTTAGATCGTCCACCAAGTCGTAATTGATCCCTTGATTTTTAAAAATCCCGCTTACGTAGCGATAGGTGCCGCCGTAGACGTTATTATTTAGCAGCACGCGATCTCCGCTTTTAAGCAGCGCGAATGCAGCGCTCGTAGCCGCCATGCCCGAGGCTAGCGCGAAGGCGTATTTGCTGCCTTCAAATTTTGCAAAAAGTTCCTCGAAGGCGTTGCGCGTAGGATTTGCGCCGCGCGAATAGGCGTATTTGCCGAAATCATCCAGGCTTTCTTGCACGAAGGTGCTGGCTAGATATATCGGCGGAATCACCGCGTTGTGAGGGTTGGACTTAGCCTCTATGCCCTTTACGATTAGGGTGTCTATTTTCATATTTTCTCCTTGAAATTTAATGGATTTAAAAGCTCATCGCTCCGATAAATTTAGCTATGCGCTCGTCGTTGCTACCGAAGAATTCCTCTGCGTCGCCGTCGAATGCGATAACTCCGCCGTCTAAGAATAAAATTCTATCTGCGATCTTGCGCGCAAAGCCCATATTGTGCGTGACGATGATAAGCGAGCGATCCTCTGCGGCAAGCTCGGCGATAGTCTTTAGCACCTGCGCCTCGAGTTCGGGATCAAGCGCGCTCGTAGGCTCATCCAGTAGCAAAAACTCAGGCTGCATCGCAAGCGCCCGCGCGATCGCTACACGCTGGCTCTGACCGCCGGAGAGGCGAGCCGGATACGCGCCAGCTTTATCCGCCATGCCGACCTTTTTTAGCAGCGCCATTGCATTTGCCTCGGCAAGTTCGCGTGGCTGTTTTAACACGTGTACGGGCGCTTCGATGACGTTTTGTAAGACGTTGAGGTGCGGAAAGAGATTGAAGCTTTGAAAAACCATGCCCGTATGCGCGCGGAATGGATGATATTCGCTTGTTTTATGCTGAGCGTCGAAATTTATCTTAAACTCGCCTAGCTGTAGCTCGCCGCCGTTTGGAATTTCGAGCAGATTTATGCAGCGCAGCATCGTGGATTTGCCAGAGCCAGAGCTTCCTAAAATCACTGTCGTTTGCCCGTCGCGAAATTCTAAGCTTAGCCCATTTAGCACGACGTGATCGCCGAAGCGCTTAGTTAAGTTCGTAAATTTTATCATCACACGAACCTTGAAAATCGTCGCTCTAGCTTGGATTGTAAGAACGTAAGAAGGGTGCAGACTGCTAGATAAAATAGCGCCGCCAGCACGTATAACGTGAGCGGATCGAATGCCCGCGCAGCAATACGTTGAGCGACCATAAACATATCGACCATCGTAATCGAGGCTACGAGCGAAGTGTCTTTAAGCGTAGAGATAAATATATTTGATAGCGGCGGCAGCGATATGCGCGCTGCTTGCGGAGCGATAATACGGCGCAGAATTTGAGCGTAGCTCATGCCTAAAGAGGTAGCCGCCTCCCATTGCCCCTTTGGCACTGATAGGATCGCAGCTCGCACCGCCTCTGAAGCGTAAGCGCCGATATTGAGGCTAAAGGTAATGATCGCAGCAGCCCAAACATCAAGTGTGATCCCGATGATTGGAAGCCCGAAATAGACGATAAAAAGCTGCACTAAAAGCGGAGTGCCGCGAAAAATCCAAATATAAATTTCGCTTAGCTGCTTTAAAATTTTAAAATTTGCGATGCGTGCGACCGCCGTCAGCACCGCAAGCACGAGCCCGAGCAGAAATGAGATTATCGTAAGCGGGATCGTAACTTGCAGCAGGGCTAGCGCCATCGGCTCTAGCGAGCTGCTAACAAGCTCTAGAATTCTGCTTGTTTCGTTCATTTACTCACATCTTTGCCGAAATATTTAAGCGAAATTTCTTTTAGCTTGCCTTCGGCTTTGAGTTCGTTTAAGGCTTTGCTGATTTGATCTGCGAGCTCTTTATTGCCCTTCTGCACGATTGCAGCGCTATAATCGACATCTTTTAGCTTTGCGGCGATCTTAATCGGAGCGTCCGGACGTTGTTTTAAAAAGTCGTAAAATACGGTATTATCGCGCACGACGGTATCTACGCGGCGAGCGATCAGCAGCTCCATACTTTTGGCGAAACTATCGACGGTTACGTTTTGCGCGCCGTATTTTTTAGCGACTTGCGCCCAGTTGCTGGTAGCGGAGTCTGCATTTTTCTTGCCTTTTAAATCCTCGAAGCTTTTAATGTCGTTGTTATCTTTATGCACGATGATAGCTCCGTAAACGACGGTGTAGGGCACTGAATATTCATATTTTTTCTTGCGCTCATCAGTAATGCTTACTTGATTAAACACAGCGTCTGCCTTGCCTGCATCAAATGCTGCAAGCATCGCATCCCAAGGCGCGGTTAGAAATTCTATTTTTAGACCAAGCTTTTCGGCGACTGCGCGCGCGACATCTACGTCGTATCCTACGAGCTCATTTTTGTCGTTATAATACGAAAATGGCGAAAAGGTGCCTTCGGTAGCTACTTTAAGCGTGCCTTCGCGTAGCGTTTTAGCGTTTGCGACGCATATTAAAAGCGCGCACGCAAGCAAAGTTTTTATTAAATTTTTCATAATTCCTCCAAAATTTTATGAGCGAAATTTAAAATGCAAAATTCCGCTCAGCTAAGTTTAAAATTCCACGCTTCAACTAAGCGGTCGTAGAATTTATTCCGTAATGTCTTTGCCAAAATATTTAAGTGAAATTTCTTTCAGCACGCCTTTTTGCTTTAGCGATTTTAGCGCGGAATTTATCTGCGCAGTCAGCTCGTCGTCCTTTTTAAGCAGCACGGCGGAATAGATCGGCTCATTGCCTTGAGCTGCGATCTTTAGCGGTGCGTTCGGGCGCTGCTTCATATAGTCGAAAAATGTGATGTTATCGTTGATCGTAGCGTCTGCGCGACGAGCTATGATAAGCTCCACGCCCTTGCTAAATCCGTCTGCCGTAACGATCTCGGCGCCATAGCTGCGCGCCATGTCAGCCCAGTTACTGGTAGCGGAGTGGACGCTTTTTTTGCCTTTAAGATCCGCAAAACTCTTAATCTCCTCGTTATCAGCTCGCACTACTAGCGCAGCATAAGCCACGGTATAAGGCTCGCTGAAATTATATTTTTTCTTGCGCTCCTGCGTGATGCTTACTTGATTCATCGCTATGTCCGCTTTGCCTGCGTCAAATGCCGCGAGCATCGCATCCCACGGCGCGGTTAAAAATTCCGCCTTTAGCCCTAGCTCTTTTGCTAGTGCGCGAGCGATATCGACATCAAAGCCGGTAAGATTATTTTTCTCGTCATAGAAAGAATACGGCGAGTAAGTCCCCTCTGTGGCTATTACGAGCGTGCCCTCTTTGAGCGTCTTAGCGCTTATGGTGGCGGTGATCAGCGCTGTTGCGAGCAGGGCTTTAAATATTTTCATTACATCTCCTTGAAATTTAGCTATCGCTCGCGCTGCGAGCAGATGCGCGATTATATCGTGCGGAATATATAATTTTTATTAAAAATTTTAAATTTTAGTAAGACGTGATACAAAATTTCGCCTGTATGGCAAAGCTTTAGCGTCATATATTTTTAAAATTCTGACAGAGGTGATTTATAAAATTTCAAGTTTATTTGATAAAAGTATCGCAGACCGAATTTGGCCTGCGATACAAAATAAAATTTGCAAGTATTTCGAGGCGATTTTTTTGAGTTAGAAGCTAAAATTTTGCGCAAGCTAGACTTCTGCTTGCAGTTGCGAGCGCAAGAGAAGCAAAATTTCTCTCAAAAGCGCTCGCAAGATAAGCCTTTTAGAAAAAGACGAGCCGCTAACGAATTTGTCCGCCTCCGCGGACGACGTATTTGTAGGTCGTGAGCTCCCTCACCCCCATCGGCCCTCTGGCGTGCAGCTTTTGCGTGCTTATGCCGATCTCGCTGCCGAATCCAAACTCGCTACCGTCGCTAAAGCGCGTCGAGGCATTGGCGTAGACGACCGCGCTGCCGACTTCGTTTAAAAACCGCTCGACGTTTGTGTAGTTTTCGCTTAAAATCGCGTCCGAATGCCCGCTGGAATGCGCGTTTATAAAGCTGATCGCCTCATCCGTATCTCGCACCGCGCGCACGGCTAGCACGAGATCCAAAAACTCGGCGCCAAAGTCGCTCTCGCCTGCAAGCTTGACGTTTTTAGCGCCTCGCAGCTCCGACTCGCACGCATTAAAAAGCTCCGAACTCACGCGAAACTCGACCTCTGGCATTTCGCGCACAAGCTCAGGCAAAATTTCGCCCGCCACGCGCTCATGCAAAAGCACGCACTCAACGGCGTTACAGACGCTTGGACGCTGGGTTTTGGCGTTTTTGATTATCTTTGCCGCCTCGCTCAAATTTGCGCTCTCATCGACAAAGATGTGGCAAACTCCCTCACCCGTCATGATTATCGGTACGGTCGCGTTTTGCGCGATAAAATCTTTTAAGCTCTTGCCGCCGCGCGGTATCAAAACGTCGATATACTCGCTCATTTTCGCCATGTGCGCTACGACTTCGCGTTCGGCGCTCTCCACGAGCTGCACTGCGCCTTTTGGAAGGCCAAATTTAGCCCCCGCCTCGTTAAATAAATTTACTAAAAAGATGTTCGAATTTAGCGCGCTAGCACTGCCTCGCAGGATCGCTGCGTTGCCGCTTTTTAGCGCCAGAGCCGCCGCGTCGATACTGACGTTTGGACGGCTCTCGTAGATGATGCCGAGCACACCCAGTGGCACGCGCACGCGGCTGATTTGCATGCCGTTTGGATGGCTCCAGCCGCCTAGATTTTCGCCCACGACCTCTGCAAATCCCGCCACTTCGCGCACGCCCTGCGCCATCGCCTCGATACGGGCGTCGGTTAGCCTTAGACGGTCTAGCAGCGCCGCGTTAAGGCCCGATTTCTCGCCGCTTGCAAGGTCTTTGGCGTTTGCCGCTTTTATCGCATCCTTTTGCGCGAGCAGCTCGTCTGCCACGGCGTTTAAAATTTCAAATTTAGCCTTGCTACCAAGTCTCAAAAGCTCGTCGCAAGCGGCTTTTGCGCGCTTACAGATCTCTAAAATTTCGTTCATTTTCGCTCCTTAATCATATTTATATTTTAAGTTTACCATATGGTTTAAATTTGATATATTTTTAAATGCATCATTTAGGTTAAACCCCAGTCGTAATAGCAAAATTTCAATATTTACAGTTATTGATTTTGCTTTGGTTTTTGGCGGATTATTGTGAAAGATATCATTGCGTGCCTTACGAATCATAGAAAATACATTTAAAAGACTATTTTTTGTGCCGTATTCTGGCAACCCTTGCCCCTTGTATTTGCACACGCTTGCAAAAATATCTCTGAAATCGCTCCAATTCGAGCCTATGACGTTTTGCAAATCACCTAGCGTAAATAAATCAAGCACCTCAAAGCTATTCATTTGCTCTGTTAGATTAACCTTTTTGGTCTGCGCTATGTGGGCAGCTTGTTTTATTAGCTTCGCATTTTTTCCGTATAAAAACCAGTCGTCGGCGTTAGAATTTGAACTATAAATTTCAGATAGTACTAGTGCAACTTTAGAACGCAATGCCGTTTCAAAAATATGGATGATTAAAAACATTTCGTGGTGCGATTTTATGCGTTTATTATAGATTGAAATGACTAAATCAAAGATGTCAACATTATTTTTGGCATATTTTTTAATAATGACGGCAGCTTCTTTACAAGCACCCAACAAATATTTATTGTGAAGCAGTGCAATAGAATTTTTAAGTTTACCAAAGCCTGGCATTTTCGTTGCATCACAGTCTAAGTTTTCACATAGTTTTTTACAGATTACACTTTCAAGATACATTTAATCATCTTTTGTTATAATAGTACCAATTTGGAGGTCTCATCGCTATGAATTAAGCGAGTATCCGAAAGGAAAGACACTCCAAATTCTATATTTTCATTCAAAATTTCACTCATTTTATTTCCTTGACTTATAAAAAATCGCAAGCTACGCAGGCTAGTCTAGCAAAGAATATCGCCACTGCCGTACTTGTGGCAGTATTGTAAAGTATGCTTTTATTCATTTTCTAAAAGATTTCTCCCTATGCTGTAAATTTACTATCAGCCAAACTCATGCCATAAATCCCTTTTTTAGCTATTTCTCGGCATTATGCCCAACCTTCTCATTCTAATTCGCGCAGGGCGCTTTTGCGTAATCCGCCAGCTCATATCCGCGCAGTTCAAGAACGTCTAGCTCCGCCGTTTTTATCGGCGTCCGGTTCGTTAAATTTCGCCGCCCAAGCCGCGCCTTGCGCCGTAAATTTTAGCTTGATATTCTTTGGGGCTACCGCTTTCTCCCGCTCGGTGCGGTTTAGCGTGCTGCCTTGGTCCTCGTCGTTAGCCTCTATAAAAATTCTAGCGGGATTTGCCTCTTTGCACGCCCACGCCGTGCCCGCCAAGAGTAGTGCAAAAAAATATAATCTTTTTCATCTTCGCCCTCCGTTTAAATTTAAATGCGCGAGCACGGCTAAAATTTCATTGCAGCGCGATATTATCCGCGTGGATCGCGTCATCGTCGCTTTTGTAGCCTAAAGCCTGCTCTATTTCATCGCTTTTTGCGCCCGCTATGCGCGCAAGCTCGCAGCTTGAATAGTTGCTAATGCCGTGCGCCAGCAGCTTGCCGTCAGTCGCGCAGACGTTTACGATCTCGCCGCGCTCAAACTCGCCGCGCACCTCGGCGATGCCTACTGCAAGCAGGCTTTTGCCCGATTTTATCGCCTCTGCCGCACCCGCGTCGATAATCACCGCGCCTTTGCTAATCGCGCCGTATGCGAGCCAGTATTTACGCGAGCTAAGCCGCGCTGCGCCCGCGCTAAAGAGGGTACCGACCTCGTTGCCCGCCGCTATTTTAAGCAAAATTCCGTTCGTACGCCCGTTTGCGATGATCAGGCTAGTGCCGATCTGATTTGCCATTTGCGCCGCCGCGATCTTGGTCGCCATGCCGCCCGTGCCGAATTTACTGCCCTCGCCGCCTGCCATTTTGACGACGTGCTCGTCGATTTTTTCGATAAAGCTTAAAAGTTTTGCGTCCGCGTGCTCGCTCGGATTTTTGTCGTACAGCCCGTCGATATCGCTTAAAATCACGAGCAGATCAGCATCGATTAGCCCCGCTACTAGTGCACTTAGCGTGTCGTTGTCGCCCACTTTCAGTTCATCTGCTACGACGGGATCGTTTTCGTTTATGATCGGCACGATGCCGCGCGAGAGCAGTTCTGCGCAGACGTTTCGCACGCTAAGATAGCGCGCTCTGTCGCTAAAATCGCCGCGGCTTAGCAGCAGCTGCGCGATAATGCGGTCATGCGCCCAAAACAGCCGCTCGTAAAGATGCATCAGCGCGACCTGCCCGACTGCCGCCAGAGCTTGTTTGCGGCTTAAAATTTTAGGTCTTTGCGCGATGCCTAGCAGCCCCATGCCCGCGCCCACGGCGCCCGAGCTTACCAAAGCCACGCAAAAGCCCGCATCTTTTAGCTTGCAAATTTGCGCGACTAGACTTTTGATAAGCCGCTCATTTAGAGAACCGTCCGCGTTCGTAAGCGTCGAAGTACCGATTTTTACGACGATACGTTTTGCGCCGCCCAGAAGCTCTTTTCTACCCATTTTCCGCTCCAAAATTTTTGAAAATTATATCGAAAACGGCTTATTTTAAATTTTATGTTTTGAGCTGAGTAGATGCGAGCTTTTGGTTTAAATTTATTCTCGAGTAATTCTAATAAAGCGTAGAGATAGTCTGTTTACGAAGATCGTAACGGGAGATAAACTCCCGTTATCGCGCGAAATTTTACTGACTTAAAATTTACCGGATCCTTGCTAAAGCGCGGCGTTGAGACTTAGTTGCATCTCCACGTCGTCGCTAACGAGCAAAATTTTCTTCATTTTAGCCTACTTTTTGGTGGCATTGCCTTCTTTATTTTCTACTTTCGGCGCTACATAATCCTCCCCAAAATATGCCTTCTTTATCTCTTCTTTTTTGATTGCGGCTTTCTTTTCGTAGATTTTGTATTCAGGCTTCCAGTAGTTTAGCATATTGTTTAGCCCGCTGTGGCCTACCTCGGCGTGACAGCTAGCGCAGGTTAGTTGCTTATCGGTATTTAGCAAGCTTTGATAGTGAGCGTGCATCTTTTGAGCCTGGGCTGAGGTTAGCTTATTATCCACCAAATTCGTATGGCAACTAACGCAACCGTTATCAAATACGAAGTGCTCTCTTTTCTCTCTATTTTTATGCCAGTCTATAGCCTCCGGGTCTTTGAAGAAATGAATATATCCCTCCATCAATCCGTTTTTAGCTTTAACTAGGACGTATTTGGCTAGGTTGTCGTGAGGTATGTGGCAGTCTACGCATTTAGCCCTTACTCCGCTTTTACCTTTGCCGCTATGTACGTCGTTACTATAAGCTATAACCATAGGATCCATCTCGTGGCATACTACGCAAAACTTCTCTCCGCTAGTTTCTTCTAGGGCGTAATGCACGGGAAGCACGACTAAAAACCCTATAATGCCGCTTACTAATATAATAAGCGCTAGTACTTTCTTTGAAATTTTCATGGCGTTACCCCCATCCATTGCGGAACTTCGTGTTCGTGGCACTCCGTGCACATATTGGTTGATTTTTTATGCTCGTTGTGGCACTCGTCGCAGTATAGCGTAGGGCCGTCGTGAACCGAGTTGTGGGGATTTGCTTTTAGCAGATCCATGTATTCTAGTCTTTTAGCTATCTTTTTCTTGTCGCCGTGACAGGACAAACAGCCTTTATCGCCTATGGATTTAAATTTACTAGCGTCGTTTCCTTGTCCTTCGTGACAATCAAGACAGGTGAAGCTTAGCTTTTCGTGATGAGGCTTTAAAGGGTGTTTGGCTCGCAGCTCGTCGGTGACGTTAAGATCTACTAAAGACGTTATCTTTGCGCTTGGTGCGCCTGCGCTAAATGCGAAAGAGCATAGCAGCATAGATGCGCATAAGGCGAGAAACGCTTTATGTTTCATGCAAATTCCTTTCGGATGTCAAATTTACAAATTTAACTGCAAATTCGGCTTTAAATTTAAAAGTACCGCAAGCCGAATTTTCAAATTTAACTTTAAATTCGGCCTGCGATTAAAATAAAATTTGCAAGTATTTCGAGGCGATTTTTGGGGTTGCGCGGCTAAAATTTTGCGCAGGCTAGACAAAATAGTCTGTCAAGCAAAATTTTAGCAAGCTCCGCAAAAAGCGTCTGAAAGACGCCGCTAATTAGCCTATATTCTCTCCCGCAATCATACCGAATGTCAGACAATCTGCGATCGCCACGCTACCTAAGCGGCTAGCTCCGTGTACGCCGCCCGTGATCTCGCCTGCTGCAAATAATCTTGGGATAGGCATCTCGGTTTGTAGCGAGATGACCTGAGCTTTGGTATTGATATCGATACCGCCCATGGTGTGGTGGAGTTTTGGCGTACCGCGCATAGCGTAGAAAGGCGCTTTGGAGATATCTACGCCGTTTGTAGTGGTTTTATCCATTGGTTTGCCAAAGTCTTCGTCTTTGCCTGATTTAACGAAGCTATTATATCTCTCGACGGTCTTTTTTAGCTCTGCAGCAGGGATTTTATAAAAAGCCGCTAGTTCGTCTAGAGTTTCAAATTTCTTTAGTACGCCAGATTCTAGCGGTTTAGTGTAGTGTTCAGGTATGACCATGTTTTTTACGCCCTCGCTATCGCAGAAGTTGATCGGATAAATATCTGCTTTTGCGTCGATTACTTTAAACATAGCTTGAGAGCGTGTGCGGCGGTCTGCTAGCTCGTTCATATAGCGTTTGCCGGTTCTTGGATCTACTGAAATTCCGTAGCGGAAGCTGCCGTTTACGTTAAACATAGAGCCTACGCCAAAGCCTTTTTCGTCAGGGCATGCCCATGGACCGAATTGTATCCAGCTTAGCTGCACTGGAGTTGCGCCGATCCTAAATGCCTCTTTCATAGCACCCGCTGTTGCTCCTGGGTGGTTGGTGCTATCTGTGGTTGGTAGGATAGACGGATCTTGGACTTGTCTAAAGAATACGTCGCGGCAAAATCCCCCTGCGGCTAGTACTACGCCTTTTTTAGCTTTTATAGTCTTTTTAGTTCCGGTAGTGTTTTCGGCGTCGTCTTTTTGGCTCTTTGGATCAAATTTATAATCCTCTCTGATGATCACGCCGTCTACGCCGCCATCTTCGCCTAGGACGAATTCGTCAAATTTAGCTCTTTGTCTTAGCTCGCAGCCTTGTAGGTTTTTAAAGTATTCTACCATCGGCTGAACGATACCTGAGCCTGAGCCGTTAGCGGTTTGAAGCGATCTAGGTACGCTGTGTCCGCCTGCGTGAGTAACTTTATCTATGTATTTAGCGCCGCATTTTAGAGTTAGTTTATATGCATCCTGCGCGCGAGTAGCGATGGTGTCGATGAGATCTACGTGGTTTAGTCCGCGGCCGGCTTTTAGGCAGTCTTTGATAAATAGCTCGTTGCTATCTTTGATGCCTTCGGCTTTTTGCTTGTCGCTGTTTGGAACGGCAAATATTCCGCCGTTAATAACGGAGTTACCGCCAACGCGTCCCATCTTTTCTAGGATTAGGACTTTATTGCCCTTTTCGGCTGCGGTGATACCAGCTGCAAGTCCTGCAAAACCGGAACCAACGATAACTACGTCCCACTCTTCGTCAAATTTGACGTCTTTAGCGTTTACCGCAGCATTTGCGTTTACGGAGCCGAGCGCTAAAGCACCCGCGCCAACTAGGCTCATTTTGAGCAGATCACGTCTTGAAACGTTTTCCATGATACATCTCCTTTGTTTTAAACCGAAATTTCGGTTTTTGATGTGCCTAATTTTGGGAGAATTATAGCCAAAGTTAAATAAAAGCAAAATAATATTATTTAAAAATTGTTTTTAAATTTTAAAAAAGCGTCGCTGTCAAAAAGCCGCTTATCGGCTGCCTACTAGCTCTAAATTTAGACAAATTTTAAATTTAAATCTCTACATAAAATTTTGTGCGCTATGAGAGCGTGTATCCTGCGCCGGATAAAAGACCCGCAAAAGCAGGTCTTCATTTCTCGCAAAGCTTGCCGCATGCGTCGGCGCGACATCTGCTGCAGTGAGTCATTTGATGAATGGAGCCGCCGATGAGCTTTCGCATGCTGCGAATTTCTTCGTTTGAGGGCGATTTGATATTTGCAAAAGGGGTGTCATGCACGGGGATCATCGCCATACAGTTCATGATATCGGCCTGCCACTCTTTGGCCTTTTTCGCGATACATGGGACGTGATCCATATTGACACCGGGGATTACGACTGTATTGATCTTTACGATCATGCGGGCTTCTTTTAGCTTGCGGATCCCTTCCTCTTGGCGCTCCCCAAGAATTCTAGCGCCATCTTCGCCGTGGTAAATTTTGTTTTTGTGGCGCACCCACGCATAAATTTTGCCGCCTACGCCTGGCGTTACGGCATTAACGGTCACCGTCACGTGGCTCACGCCTATCCGCACGATATCATCCACATGCTCGGGCAGGGACAGGCCGTTTGTGGATAGGCAAAGTAGGGCATGAGGGAAGCGGGCTTTGCATTTTTCAAAAGTCGCTAGGGTCTTATCGGCATCACACATAGGATCCCCGGGTCCTGCGATACCGATGACCGAGATATCCTGTCTAAATTTAAATAGATTTTCCACGTATTCCACGGCCTCGTCCGGGCTTTGCACTCTCCTCGTTACGCCTGGGCGATTTTCGTTGGCGCAGTCGTAGATGCGGTTGCAAAAATTGCATTGTATATTGCAATGCGGCGCTACGGGAAGGTGCACGCGCCCGTAGCTGGCGGACGCTTTTTTGCTAAAGCAGGGGTGGTTGTCGAAAGAGGGTCTGGCGAAAAAATTCATCAATCTTTTTTCCTTCCAAATTTGATAGCGTCCGCGTGGCAAACATCCATACAATCGCCGCAGTTCGTGCAGTTCATCTCGTCCGGTCTCGTGCCCATTTCGCATTTGCGCAAACAGGCGTTGCAGTTATCGCAGGCGCTTGTTTTATAAACGCGAAATATTGAAATTTTACGCAGTAGCTCCATTATGCCGCCGCTAGGACAGGCGAAGCGGCACCATAAATTTGCGACGATCAAGGATGCGGCGATGAGAGCTACGACGACGGCAGTGCGAACCGCCCAGTACCAGTCGGAAAATTTAAAAGACATGATAACGGCGTTTAGATACTCGTCGCTGGTGCGGATAGGGATCATAACACGAGGATTGCCGTAGATAAAATACACGCCGAGGCAAAGTAAAACGGCTAGAACCATGCCTATTTGCGCATATCGTAGCTTCCTGTTATTTTTTAGCTTAAGCTTAAAAGCGGCAAATTTGCCGAGCATTTGATTTACGAATCCGCCCGGGCAAAGCCAGCCGCAAAACGCGCGCCCGAGGAAAATAACCAGCACGGGGATAAACAGCCAAAAGCCGAAAAACACGGTCGCGATCCGCCCCCAGCACGTAACGATCGGACAGGATTGGCAGTTTACGAAAGGCACTATAAAAGGACATCTAAAAATTCCGTAATACGCCCATTGCCCGATTGCGCCGATAAAAATGAGCTGCACCAAGCGACGAATTTTAGTTAGCCTAGAGACTTTTTTCATCTTTGCCATATTTACGATACTAAACATCTTTTACACCAAACCTTTCTATGAGTTCAAGCCCGCGCGCCGAATGGATGGAGGTAAAGCCGTGCCGCTCGAAAATTTCCTGCCCGTCCGAGCAGACGAAGTCCGCAAAGTCATCGGCAAGCTTCTCGTCTTTTACGTATTTCATGATATTTAGCGTAAAGGTAAGCGGCCCGGGCGGGATGAGTTTCTCGTCGATAGGCATGTATTCGATTTTGTCTTTAAATCTATCGTGCGTCGTTAGGCGCTTTTCGATGATGGACGCATCACCCTTGCCATCTACCAGATCGCACATCATCTGGATGACGCATGAACCGTTGGCGATCATATTTTTCATAACAGGCCCCGTGAGGCCGGAATTTTTCAAAATTCCCTTTACCGGTCCGCTACCCGGAGGCGAAGCCCTTAGCGGCAACATCACCCGCACGCCGGGTTCCGCTAGATCCTTCAGATCGCGAATGCCCGCGGGATTTCCTTTCGGCACCACTAAGACGTAGTCGGTAAAACACAGCGGTCTAAAGCGAAGGCTAAGGCCAGCCTTGCGTAGTTTTTGGCTTAGCTCCAAAACGCGAGCTCCGAAAACCTCTGTCTTGCCCTGCAAGGCCAGTAGCGACTTTCCGAGCGCACCCGCAAAGGCGCCGGTGTACTGGATATTATGCCCCGTTTTGGACTCGTACGCTGCGTTTATCTGCGCAAAAGCCTCAGATAACCCTCCGCACGACCAAACCTGCAGCGAATCGGGCTTAAACGGCGTGAAGCCTGCAAGCATAGATTCGGGTCCGGCGATGGCTGCCGCTGCCAAAGCTCCTTTTAAAAAGCCGCGACGAGATGCGTCTACTTCTTTAAATTTCATCTAATCTCTCCTTTCTTTGGATTGTTTTTAAATTTAGAAAATTCTTCATTTTAAAATTTCGAGCTACCCGCTTAAAGCAGTTCTATAAACGCCTCTAGGCGCGTTCGGATTTGCCCGACGTCCTGTTTGGAGTAGTCAGTCTCCAGACTCATATAGCTTACTCCCGCTTCTTTGCTTGCCTCCTTTATTTTATTTGTCTCGATCGCGTAGGTGTGACAGCCACTTAGCATGACGTCGATGACACCGTCTGCTTGATACTCGCGTACGAAATCCTTGATAACATCTGAGCGCGCGTCGTTTTGATACATCACCGAACAGGGGATTTTGAGGTAGCGCTCGGCGATATTTGCGACCAGATTGCCCTTTGTTTGCACTTGGTTTTGATAGCCTTTGGTGCCGGAGCAGTTTTCAAATGCCACTACGTCCGCGCCAAGATCTTCGATCTGTTTGATAACCTTTTCATACACGCCTCCGCTTGGACAGCCTGTGATGATGATCCGCTTTTTGCGAGTTTTCGGCGGGGCCATCTCCTTTGCGGCGGCTATGTAGGCGCGTATCATTTTGAGCTTTTCGCGTTTGTCGTATATAAAGTCACTCGCAAATGAAATTTGATGAATTTCGCTGCCCGCTACCGGCATCGGATTTAGTTTGCCAAGCTCTAAAAGCTCCAACATCACATCGCGCTCTTCGTTGTAAATTTGCACCGCATCGAGCAGTGCTTCATCCGTGATTTTCGTATTAAATTTTTGCTCTAAAACTTTGCGAAATTTCCTAAGCTCATCGGTGAAAAGCTCCAAGCTCTTGCCTCCGGTCATATTTGGCAGTTGCAGTACGTGGACGTCCTTATGTTTTGCCAGCAGCTCGTACATCTTTTTCTTGCCGTCACAGGTCGTTTCGCCTATGACGAGATCGCTGGCGTTCATGTAGGGGCATTTTTTCGTAACCGCGTAGCCGTAGCTTGCTTTGATTAGTGGGCAAAGATTGCGCGGAAGCTCGGCATGAGCGGCGTCTATAGGACTCTCGTCATAGGCGCAAAGCCCAACTGGCACGGCGCCCGCTGCGTAGATGAGCTCCTTGGGAGAGTAGGTACAAAACATCCCCACTACGTGTTTGCCTTGCTCTTTTAGATCGTGAAGAGCCATTGCATTGCGCTTTTTAAGCGCGTCAAAATCCATCTTCATCTCGTCTCCTTTAAAATTTCGTTTGCTTTGCGTGCTCCGATGAGCACAGCGCCCATCGCGCCGCAGTAGATTGCGTTTTCGCAAGTAAAAATTTCAGCCCCCAGATGCTCGCCTAGAAGCTGCTTAAAGAGCGGCACGTTGCTAAGTCCGCCGCTTAAAAAATAAATTTGATTTTCCAGCCGTTTGATGAGAGAGGCGACCTTGTGCGCGGAGGAATCCACGATAGCGTAGGCGATTTCGCTAGTTTCAGCTCCGTTTGCACTTAGCGAGACGATTTCGCTTTCTGCAAAAACAGTGCATGTCGAGCTAATTTTAATCGAGGGATTTTTGCGGGCGGTTTTGTAAATTTCGCTAAGTTCAAGCCCCAAGCGGCCCGCACTGATCTCTAAAAATTTGCCCGTGCCCGCCGAGCATTTGTCGTTCATGATAAAATCCGCTGGTTTGCCGTTTTCTATTTTGATCGCTTTGGTGTCTTGCCCGCCCACATCGATGACGGTGCAGTCTTGCTCAAATAAAAAGTGTGCCCCAAGCCCGTGGCATAAAATTTCGCTCATGCTAAGCTGCGCGTACTCCACGCTAACGCGTCCGTAGCCCGTAGCCGTCACTAAGCCCTCTGCGTAGCCTTTTTGCTCTAAGGCTTGCTTGATCTGGCGCGCGACCTTGACCGCGCTAAAGCCGCTTGGCAGCAAAAACAGTTCGCAAAATTTGCCGCGTTCGTTCATAACGGCGACCTTTGATGAGGTCGAACCGATGTCGATACCGATAAAATGCATAAAATTTTAAATCCGTCGAAAAATATTTCTACGCCGTAGAACTTTGATTTGAATGTTAGTCTTTTTAAGCTTTTAGACTGCTGAAATTTAGCGTAGGCTTGCGGCGCGGATAAAATTTAGCTTTGCGCCGCATTTGAATTAGATTTAAATTTAGCGCTCGCGGGCGATTAAAATTCCGCTTAAAATCACCACCGCAATGCCTGCTAGCACGATCGGACCGGGCAGATGATCGCCTAGCATAATGCCGAGTGCCATGCTAAAGAGGATGTCGCTGTAGCTGATCGCAGCGACTATGCCCGCTTTGCGCGAAGCGGCGTAGGCGCGCGTCATGTAAATTTGAAAGTAGATCCCGCTGACGCCCAGAAGCGCCACGAGCACCCAGCCAAAAAGGCTTGGCGGGTTGAAGTAAGCAAGCCTCGCCAAATCTGCCCCGCTGAAAAGTCCTAAAATTTTAACCTCGCTACCTTCAAGCACCCAGCCCGTTATCATCATCGCAGCACTTAGAAAGGTAGCGGACGAGACGAAAACCAGCACGATGAGGTTTGTGGCGTAGTGTTTGCGGAGCTCGCGCACGCTCGTGTATGCAAGCCCCGCGCACATGCCGCCGAAGATTCCCACCGCGTCGGTTGCGCTGATGCCGATGTGCGGGCGCACGACGAGTAAAATTCCGCCAAAGCCGAGCAGTATCGCAAACCAGCCGCGCGAGCTTAGCTTTTCGCCTAAGAAAAATGCCGAAAATAGCGCGGTGAAAATGGGCGCCGTCTTTTGGAAGGTAAAAGCGGTGCCAAGATCGATGTGAGCGATGTTGTAAAAGGTCGCTAAGATACCGCAGCTGCCGATAAAGCCGCGAAACGCGAGCAGCCACGGCTTGCCGCCCGGGCCAAGATTTTTTACCCGCCGTAGCGAAAACAGCACGATCGCGATGCCTACGACGTTGCGGAAAAACACGATCTCGGCGCTACTCATCCGCTCTGCCATGACCTTGGCTAAAGCGCCGTTTAGCGCGAAATAAAAGCTCGCTACGAGCATATAATAAACGCCCAGATGTTTCAGCCAAAACGCGGAGTAAAATTTCTGCTTCATCGCCTGCTACTTTCGGTTCGCTACGAGTGCGCCCGCGGCGATGATGAGCGCCATACCCACAAGCGCCATGAAACTGGGCAAGGCGTCGCCTAGCAGCAGCCCAAATAGCGTCGAAAAGATGATGTCTGCGTAGCTGATCGTAGCTACTATGCCCGCTTTGCGCGTCGCGGCGTAGGCCTTGGTGACGTAGGTTTGATAAAACAGCCCCAGCAGTCCCAAAAGCACGGCAAAGAGCCAGCCCTGCGCGTTTGGAATTTTAAATTTGCAAAGCATAAAGCTAAGCGCCGGCGCATCTATAAATTCCGCCGCGATCATAAGCACTACGGGCATTAGCGTGCCGGCAAGAAGCGCCGAGAGGATGATCGTATCGGAGCTATAGTATTTGCGCAGCCCGCGCACGGAGGTAAGCGCCATTGCGGCGAATAATCCGCTTAAAATTCCAAAAATATCGCTCGGCTGCAAGCCAAACTGCGGCTGAATTACCAAAACGATGCCCACAAAGCCTAGGCAGACCGAAAACCAGCCCATCGCGCCGAATTTTTCGCCGAGGGTGAAGTACGCAATGATCGCCGTCCAAATGGGTGCCGTTTTTTGAAAGGTAAATGCCTCGCCTAGGCTAATGTTAGCGATGTTATAAAAAAATACCATCAGCCCCAAAATCCCGATAATGCCGCGAAACGCGAGCGTAAAAGGATGACCGCCCTTGTTTGCGAAGCGCGCCGCGCGGGGACGCGCCTTGATTTTATAAAGCAGGATCAAAAGTCCGGGCAGATTGCGAAAGAGCACGACCTCAAGCGATGAAATTTGCGCGCCCAAAAGCTTGGCAAAAACGCCCGTAAGAGAGTTGTAAAAGCACGCCATCAGCATATAATACACGCTTAGATGGTGCAGCAAGAAGTTGTTGTATTTCATCGCGTCCCTTTAAATTTGCGGAATTATACACGCATAATGATTAAATTTTAATATTCCGCCGTTTTAATATTTCGTCGCGCCGCCTGTTTTTGTGCGCCTGGCGCGACGGCTCGATTTTGCACTTCGGCGCTTGAATGCGCAAAGCAGCCAAATTTGCGCAGCTGCGGGCTTTTATGCTTTCGCGCGGTTGTGCTCGTTCCGTGCCTCATTTGCTAGTTTTTCGCGCCCAGGCTGCGGTTTTTAAATTTATAAAATTTACGCGCAGCTCCGCGCTTCGCGCTATCTGCGGCGACGGATCGCGCGTTTTGATGCCTTGCGTCCGTGCGGCGTCCCGCTAGTGCCGCTGCTCGCGTATGTGAGCCGCAAGCGCATCTCGTCGAATGCGTCCGTCGCGCTGATGTCTATGCGAGCTGCGGTAAAATTCCATAAAATTTAGCGCCTAAATTTCATAAAATTTTGCCGCTTCCTTTCGCTAGCGAGCGCGTAGAATTTGGCTTTAATCTATTTTTGGTTATAATCGCGCCAAAAACTACAAGGACGAACGTGAAAAGTTTGATCATCATCGGGCGCCCCAACGTCGGCAAGTCGAGCCTTTTTAACCGCCTAGCGGGCGCTCGTATCGCCATCACGAGCGACGTTGCGGGTACGACGCGCGATACCAATAGGGTCGAAGCCGAAATTTTCGATCGCCGCGTGCGCGTGATCGATTCGGGCGGCTTAGACGACACATCCGAACTGTTTGCGCGCGTGCAGGCTAAGACGCTAAGCGAGGCCAAGAGCGTGGATTTGATAATCTTTATGACGGACGGCAAGCTGCTTCCGAGCGATGATGAGCGGCGGATATTTTTCTCGCTGCAAAAGCTCGGTAAGCCCATCGCCCTAGCGGTCAATAAGATCGACGGCAAGCGCGATGAGGAGCGTAGCTGGGAGTTTAACGAATTCGGCGTTAAATTTTTCCCGATCTCCGTTTCTCACAACAGCGGCATCGACGAGCTGAAAGAGTGGATCTACGGCTTTTTGGATCCTGCGCCCGCACAGCAGGACGAGGATGAAATTTTTGATGATTTTATAGAGGGCTTTAACGACGAGGGCGAGCCGAAAGAGGGGCGCGACGAGGAATTTTATGCTAGCAAAACCATCGGCGTGGGTATTATAGGGCGGGTAAATGTCGGTAAATCAAGCCTTCTAAACACGCTTGTAGGCTCGCAGCGCTCGGTCGTGAGCGATTACGCGGGCACGACGATCGATCCGGTGAACGAAAGCACGGAATTTGAAGGGCGCACGCTTGAGTTTATCGACACGGCGGGCATTCGCCGCCGCGGCAAGATCGAGGGCATCGAGCGTTTCGCGCTAAATCGCACCGAAAAAATCTTGCAAAGCTCCGACATCGCGCTTTTGGTGCTTGACGCAAGCGAGCCGCTAAACGAGCTGGACGAGCGCATCGCGGGGCTTGCGGCTAAATTTGAACTCGGGCTTATCATAATTTTAAACAAATGGGATCTTTGCGAGCGCGATTACGACGAGTTTTGCCGCGATCTACGAGATAGGTTTAAATTTCTTTCATACGCGCCGATCATTAGCGTCAGCGCGACGGACAGGAAGCGGATTCATAAAATTTACCCGCTCATTTTGGAGGTTTATTCAAATTTCACGCGCAAGCTCGGCACCGCAAGGATCAATGAAGCGGTAGAAGCCGCGATAAAGGCGCATCCGATACCTCGCGAGCGGGGCAAATCGGTTAAAATTTACTACGCCGCGCAGATCGGTTTTGCGCCGCCGAAGATCGCTCTTGTGATGAACCGCCCGCAAGCGCTGCATTTTAGCTACAAGCGCTATTTGATGAACAGACTGCGCGCGAGCTTTGCTCTTTCGGGAAGTCCGCTAGTGCTGCTGCCGCGCAAAAAAGGGGAGAGCGATGAAGAGCGGTAATATCGTGCTCATCGGCTTTATGGGGGTCGGCAAGGGCACGGTAGCGCGGGCGCTGGCTGCGCAAAGCGGGATGTTCGCGCTTGATTGCGACGATATGATCGAAAGCTACGCCAATAAAAAGATCGGGCAAATTTTTAAAGAGCAGGGCGAGCAGAGCTTTAGAAAGATGGAAGATGGCCTTGCGAAATTTTTAGAAAAGTCTGTCCGCTGCGCTGTGATCTCCACCGGCGGCGGCTTTTACGCCGTGAAAAATTTAAACAAAATCGGCACCGTCGTGTATCTGAAATCAAGCTTTGAAGGGATTATTGAGCGCTTAAAAAATAGCGAAAACGCGGAGAAAAAATTTGCCAAGCGCCCGCTGTTAGCGGATCTGCAAAAGGCCGCGGCGCTGCACGCCCAAAGAGACGGGGCGTATGAAAAAAAGGCCGACATAGTAATTGATGTCGAAAATAAAAGCGTAAAAAAGATCGTAAAAGAAATTTGCTCCGCCTGCGACGGGCTAAATTTAAAGGGGAAAAAGATGTCTAAGCAGAAGTGCTCTGGCGGCGGCAAAAATTCCAAGCTGCACGGCAAAGAGGGCAAAAGCTATAAGCTTGAAAAGAAAGAGGCGCTAAAGCAAAAGCTGCGCGAGCTACTGGAGGGTTTAGAACGCGAGGAAATTCCAAAGCGGGTGATCGCGTGGCACTTCGATCTTTACGAGCCTTACGCGCTTGAGCTCGCGGGATCGAGCAGCTTTGATGCGGATGACGACGACTGGGCGTGCGAGGACGAGGATGAGTTCTATCCGCAAAGCTCGCGCTTGCAGCTTGATTTTTTAAGCGAGCTTTCGTGGCGACAGGTTTTAAAAATGCTCGTGCAGGCTCTGCGCGAGCTGCGAGAGCAGATGCCTGGCGCTAAAATTTTTAAGTGCAAGCACGTCGCCGTAGGCTTTATAGACGGCGATCTGATTTTGATTTAAAGGAGCAATGATGAGAATTTTAACGGGTCTTCAGCCCAGCGGCAAGCTGCATTTGGGCAACTACTTCGCGAGTATCAAGCAGATGGTGGATGCGCAAAACGCGGGCGAGCAGATGTTTATGTTTATCGCAAACTACCATGCGCTCACGTCCGTAAGCGACGGCGCAAAGCTTAAAAACTCCACCTACGAGGCCGCCGCGGCGTTTTTATCGCTGGGAATCGATCCGAAAAAGACGGTGTTTTGGGTGCAAAGCGACGTAAAAGAGGTGTTGGAGCTTTACTGGATTTTAAGCGGATATGCGCCGATGGGGCTGCTCGAGCGAGCGCACGCATACAAAGACAAGATCGCCAAGGGTTTTGAGAGCAAGCACGATCTGTTCAGCTACCCCGTGCTGATGGCGGCGGACATCCTGCTATACAGCGCGGAGGTCGTGCCCGTGGGCAAGGATCAGATCCAGCACGTCGAGATCGCCCGCGACATTGCGCTTAAATTTAACAACGCCCACGGCGAAATTTTAACTATTCCGCAAGCGCGCGTAAATGATGAAGTAGCGATCGTGCCGGGCACAGACGGCGCGAAGATGAGCAAAAGCTACGGCAATACGATCGATATTTTTGCAGATGCCGCGACGCTAAAGAAGCAAATTTCAAGTATCGTAACGACTTCTGAGCCGCTAGAAGCGCCTAAGCAGTGGCGCGGGTGCAATGTCTATAATATCGCGAAGCTATTTTTAAACGAAGCGGAGCAGACGGAGCTACAGGCTCGTTACGAGCGGGGCGGCGAGGGGCATGGGCATTTTAAGGCGTATCTAAACGAGCTCGTGCTCGGCTACTTCAAAGACGCGCGAGATAAATTCGAATACTATCAAAGCCACCGCGAAATTTTGGATGAGATGCTAAGACAGGGCGCGCAAAGGGCGGCTGCGACGGCTACTTCATTGATGCAAAAGGTTCGCGCTGCCGTAGGGATTTATCGCTAAGGAGGGTGAGATGACGGATTACGCTAGAGAAATTTTATCTGATGGTAAGCTGCTTCGGCAGAAGCTGGAAATTTTCTTGCAAACTCCTAGCAAGGTTGAAATTTACGCACGCGCCTGCGAGAAATTTTTCGCCGCGGGCAAGCAGCGCGAGTTAAATTATGTAAGCACGTGGAGTTGGTGGGGATTTTTCGGCACGCTGTTCTTTTTTCTGTACCGCAAGGAGTATAAAATTGCCGTAGCCCTATTTGCCGTTGTGTTAATTTCCTGCTTTATTCCGTTTTTGGATGAATATGATAGAAGTATAGGAATGGCGATTAGCGTCAGTAGCGGAACTATGGCGAAATATTTCGTTTGCTATAGTTTTGTTTCATTGCTGGATAAACAGGACGATGAAGCCCTAAGACGGGGCGGCGGCGTGAATAGATGGGCGATATGGCTCGCGGTAATATTTTACGCTTTTGTCGCAATTGTGTTTGCGCTAATAATTTCAAACGGCGGCAAAATTCAGTAGTTTTAAAGGGCTTCCGCGCTCAAAATAGCTAAATAAATTTTAAAAAGGAGTAAGAGTGAAAGCGATCGTAACGGTGATCGGCAAGGACAAGGTTGGCATTGTAGCGGGCGTTTCGGCTAAGCTCGCGCAGCTTGGGCTAAACATAGACGACATCAGCCAGACGGTTTTGGATGAGTTTTTTACGATGATGGCGGTGGTTTCCAGCGACGAAAAGCAGGACTTCACGGCTCTGCGCGAGGAGCTAAACGAGCTAGGCGAAAAGCTAAAAGTTAAAATCAACATCCAAAGCTCGGCGATATTTGACGCCATGCACAACATCTAAGGCGCGCAGATGGACATCAAAAACGTAACCGAAACGATCGCGATGATCGAGGAGCAAAATTTCGACATCCGCACGATCACGATGGGCATCAGCCTGCTTGACTGCATCGATCCCGATATGGGCAAAGCAGCGGAGAAAATTTACGCAAAGATCACCGACAAGGCGCGCGATCTAGTAAAGGTCGGCAATGAAATTTCAGCAGAGCTTGGCATCCCGATCGTAAATAAGCGCGTCTGCGTAACGCCGATCGCCATCATCGGTGCGGCTACGGATGCCGTGAGCTACGTGCCGCTTGCTAGAGCGATGGACGAGGCTGCTAAAAAGGTCGGCATCGACTTTATTGGCGGCTTTTCGGCGCTAGTGCAAAAGGGCTACGCAAAGGGCGATAAAATTTTAATCGACTCCATCCCCGCCGCGCTCGCCGCGACGCAAAAGGTCTGCTCGTCGGTCAATATCGGCTCGACCAAAACGGGCATAAATATGAGCGCGGTCGCCGATATGGGACGCGTGATAAAAGAAACCGCGCGGCTTTCGGATCTCGGCGCAGCAAAGCTAGTCGTATTTGCCAACGCCGTCGAGGATAATCCCTTTATGGCGGGCGCATTTCACGGCGTGGGCGAGGCAGAAGTCGTTATAAACGTGGGCGTATCGGGCCCCGGCGTCGTTAAACGCGCGCTTGAGAAGGTGCGCGGAGCGAGCTTTGACGTGGTAGCAGAGACCGTGAAAAAGACGGCGTTTAAGATCACGCGCATCGGACAGCTCGTCGGCCAAATGGCGTCCGAGCGCCTGGGCGTGAAATTTGGCATCGTCGATCTCTCGCTAGCTCCGACTCCGGCGGTGGGCGATTCGGTCGCGCGCGTGCTTGAGGAGATGGGGCTAGAACGCGTCGGCACGCACGGCACGACGGCTGCACTTGCGCTGCTAAACGACGCGGTCAAAAAGGGCGGCGTGATGGCGTGCAACCAAGTAGGCGGGCTTAGCGGCGCGTTTATCCCCGTCTCCGAAGACGAAGGTATGATCGCCGCAGTGCGCGCTGGCTCGTTAAATTTGGAAAAGCTCGAAGCGATGACCGCGATCTGCTCGGTGGGGCTCGATATGATCGCAATCCCGCAGGATACGCCCGAGCAAACGATCGCCGCGATCATAGCCGACGAGGCCGCGATCGGCGTGATAAATCAAAAAACGACCGCCGTGCGCATAATCCCAAAGGGCAAAGAGGGCGACACGCTGGAATTTGGCGGGCTTCTGGGCAGCGCGCCCGTGATGAGCGTAAATAAAAACTCATCGGCGGACTTCATCGCCCGCGGCGGCCAGATCCCAGCACCCATTCATAGTTTTAAAAACTAAATTTAACCCGCTTAAGGAGAAAAAATTCGAGCTGGCGGGCTTGGGGCAAGACGGGGTCTATAGGACCTCGGACGGCAGCGCAGACACGCTAATAAAAATAATGTCCGCCCGCACAAAAGAGGGCGAGCCGTATCGTATAATCCACACGCTGGAAATTCCTAAAAATTCTACCCAGACGGATTTTGATAGCAACGATAAAGAGGTATTTAAAATAGACTGCTCAAAGAATCGTTGTTCGCCCGAATATGACAGGGAGCCGAAAAGAATTGCCATTTCTTGGCCTGCGCCGAATGGGGGCGGCGTTTTTGACGGCGTCATATATCTAAAAAATTTACGGCTCGTAAAGGCGTATTAAATTTGCGGATTTAAAAGAGCGCAAAATTTATAAAATTTAGCGAGTAAAATTCTAAGTCGCCGCGATGGAATTTTTCGGGCTTTAAATTCTGTGCTGCGGACGTGGAATTTTGAGTTAAAATTTCGGTGCGGAATTTCGCTTTTAAATTTTACGGCGTGAAATTTTACGATGCGCTACCTCTAAGGCGCGCGATCCCCGCGGCGAGCTAAAATTTTAAAATTTCGCCGTAAGACGCGGCGTTAAAATTTCATTGCCGTGCAAGACGGACAGCGGCGGGTCTTTTAAAATTTTAAATTTTAAAGCGGCTTGCATTGAAATTTTAAAATTTAAAAGCAACCTGTTTCGTTATCATTGCCCGTCCGCTTAAGAAGCGAGCGGGATTCTATTTCGGCGGGGATTAAACACGGCGCGCAAAAACAGGTGCAGCATCGAAATTTTAAAAGATGAGCGAAAATATGAGGCGGAAATAAAATGCAAAAAATGGCTTGGAAATTTGGCGAGCTTGAAAAGGTCGCAACGGACGAGGGCTTTATTTGGTATGCGGAGCTGGAGTTAAAAAGCGAAAGCTTCGGTGAGGTGCCGTTTTGTCTTGTATCTGCAGATACGGCGGATGTGGACGATGAGACGATTTCGCTTGCTCGGCGGATCGCCCGAAATATCGATCGGTACGTAAAAGACGCCCTTGCCTTCCTGCGAGACGAGCTTAGGCGCGAGTATCGTTTGGGCGAGGATGAGCTTAGGCTGCTTGACGTGCCCGTTTGCGATCTGCCGTTTGAGCTGCCGCAATGCACGTTTTACGCGCGCGATACGCAGTGGCTACTGAGGTTTGCCGAGGGTGCGCTTGATATTTGCGAGCCTTTCGGCATCGGGGTGATTTTCGAGGGTGAAAGACCGCTGCGCGTGGAAAATTTAGAGCTTTGCTAGCTGCGGTAAAATGCTAAATTTAAAGGCGGACGGGAATTTTAATGCTTTGCCGAGTTTAAAATTTTTCGACTTTTCGCGAATGTAACGCGGTAAATTTTAAAATTTAACCGCAAGGTGTGACATCAAAAAGACGCGGCGCCGAATTTAATATAATCTCTAAAATTTAAACGCTTAAAAGGAGAGGACCGTGAGCGAAAAATTTCAAGCCGAGATGAAAGAGCTAGACGAAAAATTCGCCGCAATACCGGAGAAGTTAAAGAAGCGATATGACAAACATAGGCTAATTAGGTGCTCTAGTATGGTATTTTTAGCGCTTTTATTCGGCATTACATCGGTAGCTTCGCGACTTATTTCTTACGTGGATATTCAGATGCCCGAGCCTCTTTTGTTTTGTGTGGCGGTAGTTTTATCCATTTGCTTCACGACATTTTGTTTAAAGTGCTACAAGACAAAAAAATACAGCAGCTTTTTCATAAAAAATCAAGATGCCAGTTTGATGATTTTTACTTTTGAGAATACGGCTAGCTTAGTCTTGGTTTTATTTCCCACTTTGCTATTTCTATCTTCGGCAATGGGAGGTTCGCGAGATGAGTTAAGCGGCGCCGGCACTTTATACGGAATCTCTATAGCCCCGATTTGCATATTAGTTTTTCTTTTATGCTATTTTTATAATAAAGGCTCATATACTCCAAGGGTCCATATCTGCGGCTCTCAAACGAAGCTTGATTTGTCGGTGCGAGAAGCCGAATTTAAAGAGGATGAACTAAACGAGAAATTTGCCAATATTCCAAAAAATTTAAAAAGGCGATATGACATACATAGATTGATTAGGCGTGCGAGCACAATATTTTTGGCGTTTTTATTTATCATTGTCACATTTGCGAGCGCTATTGCTACATTGCGCAGCGTTGTTATTGTTTTAGTAATGTTATTTTCGTCCATTCTATTAACTATAGGTTATTTAAAAAGTAATTCTATTAAAGAATATAGCAAGCTTTTCATAAAAAATCAGCGAATTTCTTTAGTGGTTTTTACTATTGAAAATTTAGCTAGTGCGGCTTTGATTTTGTATCCGCTAGCGCTCATAATAGTGGCATTGATCGCTAAAAATAATGAGAGGATAATAGACTTGCTTTTAAACGGCTCGAATATATCGTCTGTTTGCTTGATCGTTTTCGCAGCGTGCTATTTTTTCAACCGAAGCACATATTCCAAAAGACGATAAATTTTGCTAAATTTAAACGGGATGAGAGCTCGCGAATATTCTTGCTGATGAATTTTGTGGTGCCCGCGGCTGTTCTTATTCGCGTGGTTTCGGACGGAAAAAATTGCTTAGAATCTTACGGATGTTTACGTAAGAAATTGGGCGAAATTCCGCTTCGGCGCGGAATTTAAGCATAGCGCGACAAACGCGTAAAGATGGCTGTAAATATGGACGCACGGAAAAGCAATAAAAGTCGCAAGATGCAAAGATGGGCACGGAGCGCGTTGCGGAATATAGGCGCGAGCTGCTGTGAATTTCACATTGCGTTACGCGCGCAAATTTTATGCTCCGCCAGGTGGAATTTAACGCGCAAATTTCACGACGAAATTTCACGGCGCTTTTAGGCCTTGCGACTTACAGCTTCCTGAGCTTCGCGATCTCATCGCGCAGTGCGGCGGCCTTTTCAAACTCTAGTGCGGCCGCGGCGTCGAGCATCTGCTTGCGAAGCTCCTTTACGAGCTTGGCGCGCTCGGCGGCCGGCATCTTCTCTAAATTTGCGCCCTTTCTTAAAATTTCGGTGCCGTCCTCGATCTTTAGGCTCTCTTCGATATTGCGGCTCGCAGAATGCGGAGTTATGCCGTGGGTGCGGTTGTATTCATCTTGAAATTTACGGCGCTTTTGGGTGATGTCGATCGCCTCTTGCATCGAAGCGGTGATCTTTTTGCAAAACATCACGACCTGTCCGTTCACGTTTCGCGCGGCTCGCCCCATCGTCTGAATGAGGCTGGTGCGTGATCGCAAAAAGCCCTCCTTGTCGGCATCCATGATCGCGATAAGGCTTACTTCTGGCAGATCAAGACCCTCGCGGAGCAGATTTATACCGATTAGCATATCGTATTCGCCGCTGCGTAGGCCGCGGATGAGCTCGTTGCGCTCGATCGCATCGATGTCCGAGTGCATATATTTGACCTTAAGCCCAAGCTCCAAATAGTATTTGCTCAGCTCCTCCGCCATCTTTTTGGTTAGCACGGTCACCAATATCCGCTCGCCGCGCGCGATGACCTCCTTTGCCATATCGTGTAAAATTTCGACCTGATTGTCGCTGTCTTTTAAGACGATCTGTGGATCGAGTAGTCCCGTCGGGCGCAGTATCTGCTCATATACGGCGCCGCGGCTAAGATCCAGCTCGTAATCATTGGGCGTTGCGGAGACGAATAGAAATTTAGCTTTTTTATTGATAAACTCATCAAACATCAGCGGGCGGTTATCAAGTGCGCTAGGCAGGCGGAAGCCGTATTCTACGAGCGTTTCTTTGCGGCTGCGATCTCCTGCGAACATCCCGCGAAACTGCGGCAGGCTCACGTGGCTTTCATCGACGATGACGAGATAGTCCTTGCCCTTGCTCTCGTAGTAATCAAAGAGCGAATAGGGCGTCTCGCCCGGCTTTTGGCCGGTCAGATAGCGCGCGTAGTTTTCGATCCCCTTGCACATCCCCGTAGCGCCCAGCATCTCAAGGTCAAATTCCACTCGCCCTTTCAGCCGCTGCGCCTCGACGAGCTTGCCCGCGTCCTCAAAAAATTTCAGCCTCTGCTCAAGCTCCTCCTCGATCCCTTTGATCGTCGATTTCAGGCGCTGCTCGCCCACGATGAACTGACTCGTCGGGTAGAGAATAAATTTTTTTACGCTCTGAGTCTTTTTATTTTCGAGCACGTCCAGATGATACATCGCCTCTATCTCGTCGCCGAAAAACTCGACCCTAAACGCCTCGTCGTTAAAATATGCGGGGTAGATGTCGATCACGTCGCCGTTTACGCGAAAATTCCCGCGATCAAAAAAATCGTCGTTGCGTTTGTAACCCATATCGACGAGCTTGCGAAGTAAAAATTTAGTACTAAATTTTGATCCGATCTCAAAAAACAGCACCATGCCTTTGTATTCGGCGGGATCGCCCAGGCCGTAGTTTGCCGAAACCGACGCCACGGTGATGACGTCGTCGAAGCTCAGCAGGCTCGCCGTGGCGCTTAGCCGCAAGCGCTCAAGCTCAGCATTTACGTCGCTGTCCTTTTCGATGAAAAGATCCTGCCTGGGGATGTAAGCCTCGGGCTGATAATAATCGTAGTAGCTGATGAAGTACTCGACGTGATTTTGCGGAAAAAAGCCCTTAAATTCGCTATAAAGCTGCGCCGCGAGGGATTTATTATGCGTCATTACGAGCGCGGGAATTCCGAGGCGCTTGATGATATTTGCCATAGTAAATGTTTTGCCCGAGCCGGTAACGCCGAGAAGAGTTTGGTATTTGTTGCCGCTTTGAAAGCCTACGACGATGCCTTCGATCGCTTTTTCTTGATCCTCGCTCGGAGAGAATTTGCTCTCGATTTTAAAATTTTGCAAAATTTTTCCTTTTTTAAAGCCAAAATTGGGTAATATTTTCATTTAAATTATATCAGAAAAGGCGAAATAATGGAATCAATCTTTGACGAAGAGAAAAAGGTCGAGGGCTTAAGCAATAAAATAGCTGAGCTGATTAGACGTTATAGCGAGGCTAGAGACGAGAACGAAAAGCTACGCACCGAGCTAGCGACGGTCAAGGCGCAAAATGAAGCTTTGGGAATGCAGCTTGGCACGCTAGAAAATGATCTGGCGTATCGCAAGATGAGCGATGAGGATCTAAGCAAGCAGATCGACGATATTTTGGCAGGCGATAATTTAGGCGAGAAATGAAAGAAATTTCGGTTCAGCTGACGAGTAAGTCTTTGACGAAAAAATACGCGATAAGCCTGGATGATGACTTTGCGAAGGTCTTCGGCAGGGACTGGCGAATTTTAACTCGTGGCAGCGATCATCTGGATGCGGGCGAACTACTTGAAGCCTATATCCAAAAAAGCTATGAAAATTTTATGCTTAATAAAAAAATAGATGCCTTGGTAAAGGACATCGACGAAGGAGTAAAATGATGAAAATGAGAAAAGGTGCGGCAGTAGGCGGCGGCGTAAGTGGGATAATATTTTTAGCTATTATAATCTTCGTGATAGTAAAAATAATATATCCTAAATTAAGCGGTGCTAAGGATGAGGTTTTAGTAAAAGCTTACGCAGTCGAGCTTGAAGGTGTATTTAAGGATATACAAAGAGATTACCTCAATCAAGGTGGATTTAGAATGCTTAAAAGTATGACGGGCTCCAGGCAGTTTAGTGATAGCGATCTAGAAAAAACCGTCACTTTAAATCAATCCTTTGATTACGGAGTAGGACCGAAGTTAAAAAACGATATGATCTTTTGCGCGACGATCACCTTGCGTCAAGATAGTGATGGCTATTTCTTTACAACCGAAAACATCAACCGCAACAGGGAGCGCTGCGAAGCATTTCATAAAGATACAACTTATATGAAGTTAAATGGCTTTAGGATAGGCAAATAATTTTTAAAATTTAATCGCGCTACTGCTATGGATTCGTAAAGCATCCGTGCAGCATAAGCGCGATAGTGCTAGTGAAGTGCGATAAGCCGTACGTCGGCTCGCACCTCGTGCCAAAAACATGTTAAGATTTCAAGAATTCATCTTTATAGGTATTTTTTTAAAATTTAGCTTTAAAATCGGCATTTTTACATTTATATTGACAGCTTATCGGCTAAATTTTAATCATATTTTAGTTTGTAATTCATATCGGTCATGATTTATGCTATTGCGGTTAAATTTATGAAATGGGTGCTTTGAAGCTATGCCCCTCGCGTGACGCGATGCGAGCTGGGATTTACGAAAAGCGCCTCATAAAACAAGCGTATTAAAGCAAAATATCAAGATCATCTTAAATTTATTGAAATTCGCACTCCAAAAACGCGCGGAATTTTATCGGTGCGGGCTTGGGCGTGAGTTTTAAAATCTCTCATAGAATTTTATCGCCGATTTACAACCACCGATTTGATCCAACTACGCAAATAATCTAGCTGCTGCGGCGTATGGAACCAATGCTCGCCGTTTTTCATAACGCTTAAGTCGCAGTCGAACTTCTGCGCGAAATTTCTAACGATACAAAGAGGCGTCATATCGTCGTTTTCTGCATATAGAATTCTACTGGGCGTTTCCCACTTAGTTATCGGATTATTCAAAACAAAACTCCAATATTCCCAAAAAAGCGGTTGCCCGGTAGGGGCCAAAATCATCCGCTCTTGCTTTAATCGCTCTTCGCTAACGCCAGCCCTACGCATAATATTTGAAATAACGTATTTCATATCAAGTATCGGCGAGACGAAGAGGCAGTCGCTAAGCTTTTCGTCGCGGAAGCTTTGCAGGCCGAGCCATGCCCCTAGGCTAACGGCAAACAGCGCGACCTCGTCCCAGCGGTTCCTTGCATACGATAAAATTTCGCGAAATTCCAAAATAGCGCGCCGCGGATCGCAAAAAGCGGGCTCGTGCCGCCTCTGTCCGTGCCCGGGCAGGTCAAAGCTAATAACCTGCCAGCTTTGCTCACAAACGACGGAAGCCAAAAGCTCCGCATCATCTTTGCTTCCGCCTTGCCCGTGAGCGTAGATATAAACCTTTTCCGAGCAGCTTCCCCAAACGGCGGCGGGAACGCCGCGTATCTCAATAGCACTCTTTTGCATTTTTCGTTCCTTTAAATTTTTTGCGTCGATACCCGCATTTTGCGGCAATGTTACAAGCAAAACCATAAATATTGCTGGAATTTAATAGCACGCCCTGCTAGACTACCTGCGATTAGCGATAAATTTTAAAATTTTACGCGCGAGCTGCGCCTGCCGCTTTGTTTTAAATTTAGCCGCACGAAATTTCAGGCGTCATAATTTTGATTCTTGCAGCGTAATTAAATTTTTATATCGTAGAAATTCTGCGCCGTCAGACTGCAAAAATTCTTGCTACGAAATTCTGTATCGCAATTGCGCGTGCCCTGAAATTTGTGTCTTAAAATTTTTACGCCGTAGAATTCTGCAAGCTGCGAAATTTAAAATTTAAGACCACGCAAATTTTATCGCGACTCGTGTAAAATTTTAAATTTTACGTTTGCTTTATTTGCAGGCTGCGCGGATAAATACCGCTTAAATTTTAAATTCCAAGCGTGCTCACGCCTCAGAAGTTAAAATTTGCGCTAATTCATAAGCCCGCTCAAGATGCGGTTTTTAAAATTTCGGTGCTTGATAGCGCCCGCAATCGCGCTGTATTCTCAGCAATCCACCCAAAAAAGCTTAAAAAATCAATCCCGCGGCACCGAGCTTGACCCCTAAAGAGATAACTATCAAAACCCCAAGCCCCGCGAAAAAGCCCGCCAGCACGTCATCTAGCATAACGCCGAGCCCGCCTGGTACGTCGCGATCCACGCGCCCGATGATCGATGGCTTGAGGATGTCGAAAGCCCTGAAAAACAGCAGCGCCAAAATCATCGAAAGGATCGATATCCTGCTGCTCTCAAAGCCCGCGATCAGCTCCCGCAGCGGCAGCGAAAAGATCTCGCCCGCGGGCGCGGCGACGCACATCGCAATCCACACCCCCACTACCTCGTCGATGACGATCTCGCTGTTATCGTGCGCGCCTACCCGCCTTTCGTAATCGCTTACGATCTTAAGCGAGACGAAAAAGACGAGAGCGGCGCACAAAAACAGCGTCACCTCTCCCGCTAGCATCAAGATCGCAAGCCCCGCTATCCAGCCTGCGATGCTGCCCCAGGTGCCGGGCGCGGGTTTTAGCAGCCCTGCGCCGAAAAATGTAACGAAAATTTTATCCATAATTGTCCTTTTAAATTTTGCTTTTTAAAATTTTACCGCTTATTTTAATTAGAGCATCTGCTCGCGCGAAAATTTTAAATTTCGTTCGCGCGTGCGAGGAAATTTTAAATTTTGTTCGTGCATGTAGAATTTAAATTTCGCCTGCCCGCACGAAATTAATTCTACTCGCTCGCCACGAATTTTGCTCACTAACGTAGGAATTTTAAAATTCTACTCATTTGCGTAAAAATTTTAAAATTTTGCTCGCCTGCGTGGAGATTTCAAACCCGTCCGCAAACGCACGGCATTTTGCGCGAGCGAGCAGTCGTTGCGCCTCGCCCAAATTTATGCACTGCGACTTACTGCGAGCATCTGGCTAAATTTAAACTTGCTTGCTGAAAGCTTAAATTTTAGATCCGCTACACTGCTAATTACGCATATGCCGCGCCTTAAAATTTTAAATCCGCTTCGCCACAAAATTTTATGCCAAATCTGCGTCCGCCGCTCTTTATTCTATAAAATTCCGCACAGTCCTTTCTTTTCACACTATGGAATTTTACTTTACGCCTAGTCGCCATAAATTCTAACGCCGCGAAATTTTACCCTCTGCCTAGATGCTGCAAATTCCACATCATTTTTGCGTTGCGCCCTCGGGCACTACGTCTTTAGCGCGCTGGTTTGATACAGCTGCATAAGCTGCTCGTAAAACTCGCTCTCGCCGTGGCTCTGTAAGATCCCGCTGTTTGGAAAAAGCTCGTCGTAAAGCTTTTGCAGATCTGAAAACCGCGCGGGGAAAAGCTCGCTTAAAATCATCGCCGAGATCTCTTTACGCATAAAAATCGCGGGCGGCAAGATCCCCACGCGCAGCAGAGCTTTGAGATTTTGAGTGCGGTAATGCACGTGATGATGAGCGCCGTGAGGGCAGTTTTTCGTGCTTACGAGCACCTTGCACTTCTCGCAATAGACGTATTCTGGCATAAGCAAAATCTCTATTTCGCCGCGTTTTTGATACTCGTCCAGCACCGAATGCACGCCGCCGCCTTCGAAAAATAGCTCCATATTTGCGTGATTTTGCCCAAAAATTATTTTGTTTATACCTAAATTTTTTGCGATCGCGCATTGCAAGGCGGGCTTATCGTCAAAAATCGCAAGCGAGCCCAGATCGATCATCATGGCGCGCTGCGCGACCAAAAAATTCTGCAGCAAATAGCTTAGTGTTTTTTTGCGTAGCTCGTAGGGCAGGGCGTCTGCGCTGCTCGTGCCGGTTAAAAAAATCACCACGAAATCCGCCTTGTCGATCATATGCCTAATCAGCCGCTCATGCACGCGGTGGATCGGATCGGCGCAGGTAAAAAACGCTGAAATTTTAGGCGCGGCAAGCGAGCTTGCGACTTTTTTTATGCGCGCGATTTGCTCTGCAAGACCATTTTTTAGCAGCGTGATGCGCCCTTGCACCGCAGTTTGCTCTGCGTATGCGTTTTGAAATACCGAGCCTGCGACCTCACTTGCGCTTGGAGCATAAACGTCGCTAACATCTATGCGCGCGACAAGCTCGCAAGAGGCGGGATTTTTTATGAAATTTTCGGTGGAATTTGAAATAAAATTTCCCGCCGAATTTGCTACGGATTTTGCATCTGCGCTACAAACGGGATTGAGTGCGGAATTTTCGGCAAAGCTCCGCGCGGAATTTACTGCAGAATTTTCACTGGAGCTTTTCGCCAAATCCAAAGCGGCGTTGTTTGCAGATTTTGTATCTGCGCTGCTAGTAAAAGTTCGATCATAGCTCGCAGTAAGGCTTTCTATATGGTCTAAGCCCTCGCTTGTGGCGTTTATAGTGCTTTGCGTACTTGCAGTGCGCGCGAGATCCGTGCCGCTTTTCGCAAAATACTGCTCATTTTGTGCCGCGGCAGAAACTCTATCCTGCAAGTTGCGCGATTCTTTAGCTAGCAAATACGCACCACTTTCGCCGCTAAGCGAATTTTTGGCGCGTTCGGCTATGCCGTCCTTGCGGAGATAAAGCTCTAAAATATCGCCCTTTTTTGCGTCCGCGCAGGAAAAAACGAAATTTATGCCGCAGATGCTAAGCTTGCTTGGGCGCAGTAGCTCGCAGTTCTTGCCGAAAGCGCCGTTTGCGAGCAGGCTCAGGACGTTTAGGTCGGAGCGCGATATCACTATCTTGCGGATTTGCGTTGCGCTATTATTTGTGCCTTTGCTCTCGCTTCCAGCTTGCTCTGCTTTTAAATTCCTTGCCGCTCCCTTAGCTCGCGCCTCATCCTTACTAGCATCGCCAGCCCTTGACGCTTCTAAATTCCGCACCGTTTTTAAATCGCGCTTTGCTTTTGAGTTCTGTGATGCTTTTAAATTTTGCTTCGCTTCTAAATTCTGCGCCGCGTCACTCGAAGCTATTGCGACGTTTAGAGTTTTTGTGCCATTTGAAATTCCTTCACTTTCAAGCGGTTTTATTTCGTGCAAATCGTCCGCATCGCGCGAAATTCCCATCTCGCCTGCGATCCGTACCGGATGCGCGCGACTATTTTTTTCTTGCGATGCCATATTTTTTCCTTTTCTCCCAAAGCGATTTTCGCGAAATCCCAAGTGCCGCCGCCAGATCGGAGTCGAAATACTCGTCTTGGTGCGCTACGATCGTGAGCTTTACGTATTCTTCGATGCTTAAAATTTCACTGCGTTCTTTGTTGCTGCCAAGCGTAATTTCGTCGTTAAAGCCCTTTTGCGCGCCGATGGATCCGGCGATTATACGCATGGATTTGGTTTTGCTTAGAAATTTTTCCTTCTGTGCGCCGCTTAGGCTATCGAAATCTGGTGCGTAAAAAATCTCCGCGCCGCGTTCTAGCGGCTCAGGGCTTTGCGCGGATAGAATTTTAAGGCGCGATTTTAGCGCGAGTGCGATCTTAAATACCGCCGCAGCTCGCGCTGCCGCATCGCCGCGCAAAAGAAGCGGAAATTTTATCTGCGCCAAACGCGTATGCGGTATTTCGCACGAAAGGGAGGCTTCTTTAAGCAGTGCTTCGTAGGCTTCGTTTTGCGATTTTAGCGAGCGAAACTGCGCGTAGTGCTCGATCTTTTTTATGAGCTCCTCTATCATAAAAGGCTTTTGGATATAATCCGTAGCGCCCGCTTTTACGGGGTTTAGCACCGTTTCGCTATCGACGTAGGCGACCATCAAAATTATGATCGAGCGCCTAAATTTCTCGATCAGCGGATAAAAGCTCGCGCCGCTCCAGCTCGTAGAGAGTAGCACCGCCTCAAACTCCTCCGCAAGGCCCGCCGCGGTTGCTAAACTCGCCGCGTTAGTGCATTCATGCCCAAGCGCGCCAAGCTTGTTTGCGATACTTTGAGCAAGATAGCTTTCGCTCTCGATTATTAAAATTTTCATACGTCCTGTGCCTTTGCTGCGTGCTTTTGCCAGTCGTAGAATTTCAAGTTTACCGCAGCCTGTGCGGCGATGCCTTCGCTTCTGCCCGTAAATCCCAGCCCTTCGGTCGTGGTCGCTTTGACATTGACGCGGGCGCAGTTTAGAATTTCGCTCAAAATCTCTTGCATCTGTGCTTTGTAGGCGCCGATCTTCGGGCGCTGCGCAATGATCGTAATATCGGCATTTACGAGTTCATAGCCGTAACTTCTGACGCGCCGCATTACATTTCGTAACAGCTCCTTGCTGTCCGCGCCTTTAAGCTTGGCGTCGCTGTCGGGGAACAGCTCGCCGATGTCGCCCAGCATCGTCGCGCCGCAAATAGCGTCGATTAGGGCGTGGATCGCTACGTCACCGTCGCTGTGCGCGATCAGCGCGAACTCGCACGGGATCTGCACGCCGCCGAGCACGATGCCCACGCCTTTTTCAAGCGCATGCACGTCGTAACCCGTACCGCAAAAAATATCGCGCGAGCATGGTTTTAAATTTAGCGCCGCCAGATCGCTTGCGCGCGTGATCTTAAGCGCGCCCGCTTCGCCTTTTATAAATTCCAACCGTCCGCCCGCGCTGCCGACTGCCGCGCTGTCGTCGGTAAAAATTTCGTCTCCCTCAAGCGCCTTTTTAAGTAGCGCCGTACGCGAAAGCTGCGGCGTTTGGATGAGGCGCAGTTCCTCTCGCTCCACAATGCGCTCGCCGAGATAGGTCGTGTCATTTACGCCAAGATAGGGGCTGACGCAGTCCGCGCCGCCTAAATTTCGTATCAGCGAGGAGATCAGCTCGGGCGAAATTTGCGCGCGGGCTACGTCGCTTACGAGCACGAGTTCGCTCTCTACGAGCTGCAGCGCGTTTTTTAGCGAGCTTTGACGATTTGCACCGCCCGGGGCGAAGTGAAATTTTAAATTTGCAGAGCCGCGTTCATCCGCGCCGTGCTCGCTTTGAAATTTATACTCGCTCGTGTCGTACTCCGCGCTTTCGCCGCGCGCCGAAGCCGAGCTGCACGCATAGAGGCGCTCGCAATAGCTCACGTCCTCCTCATTTACGGCGATTACGATCTTTTTAAATGGGTGCGCCCGCGCGATATTTTGCGCGACGTATTGCCAAAGCGGCAGCTCGCCCACGCGCAGCCACTGCTTTTTGACTGGGAGCTCAAACCTGCTCGAATCGCCCGCGGCGAGCAAAATCAGCGATATATCTTTCAAATTTTATCCTTGAAATTTTGTTACGAAATTATACGTATTAAAAATGAAAGCAAAATTAATCGCGACTCGCGGGCTAAAATATCTTAATCTTAGGCGTAAATTTACGCGGCGCGGTGGTAAAATTTCATCCTGCGTTACGAAAATAAACGGCAAAAGAAAAGTAAGGATTAATGAAATTTGTTATATTATACGCGCATTTTTAAGAAACGAGGCGAAAATGACCGAAAGCTGCGTATCACAGATCTATTTTGCAAAAAAGGGTGAGCCGACGCCGCAGATGAGAGAGGTCGCGCAAAGCGAGCGCATGGACGTGCAGGCCTTGTGTGATCTCATCGCGCAAGGAAGAGCGATCATCCCTGCAAACGTTAATCACAAAAGCTTAAAGCCGATCGGTATCGGGCGCGCGCTGCGGTGTAAGATCAATGCCAATATCGGCTCTTCGGGCACGACGAGCGATATCGAGGGCGAGCTGGAAAAGCTTGAAGCGTGCTTAAAGTACGGCGCCGATACGGTGATGGATCTAAGCACGGGCAGCGATCTGGACGAGATCCGCGCCGCGATAATCGAGCGCTCGCCCGTACCCATAGGCACGGTGCCGATCTATCAGATGATCCATGAGCTGGGCGATATTAAAAATTTAAAAACGAGCGCTATTCTTAGCACGATCGAGAAGCAAGCGCGGCAGGGAGTGGATTATTTCACGATCCACGCGGGCTTTAAGCTCGAGTTTATGCCGCTGCTGTCCCGTCGCAAGATGGGTATCGTAAGCAGGGGCGGCTCGCTGATAGCGTCGTGGATGATGAAATTTCATAAGCAAAACCCGTTCTACGAAGCGTTTGATGAAATTTGCGATATCTGCGCCGCCTACGACGTATCGCTATCTCTGGGAGACGGCTTGCGCCCTGGTTGCTTATACGACGCGACCGATAAAGCGCAGCTTAGCGAGCTTGAAATTTTAGGCGAGCTGGCCCTGCGCGCGAATGAAAAAAACGTGCAGGTGATGATCGAGGGGCCGGGGCACATCCCGTTTAACGAGATCGAGCTAAATATGCAGCTAGAGCGCAAGATCTGCCGCGACGCGCCGTTTTATGTGCTGGGGCCGCTTCCGACTGACATCGGCGCGGGCTACGATCATATCAGCTCGGCTATCGGCGGGACGATGGCTGCGTATTGCGGCGCAAGCATGCTCTGCTACGTAACGCCGAAGGAGCATCTAGGCCTTCCCAATGCAAGCGATGTCAGAGAGGGCATCATCGCGCACAAAATCGCCGCTCATGCCGCAGACGTCGCGCTAGGCAAAGCGGGCGCAATAGAGCGCGATCACGCGATGAGTGACGCGAGGTATGGTTTTGATTGGAACAGGCAGTTTGAGCTTAGCTTCGATCCAGATCATGCGCGCGAGCTACACGACGAGAGCCTGGGCGATGAAATTTACAAGGGCGCGGAGTTTTGCTCGATGTGCGGGCCGAAATTTTGCGCATATAAAATCAGTAGAAATTTAACCGAAAATAAGGAGAAGGAATGAGTAAAGACGAAGTCTTAAATTTGCTTAAAAGCGTGATCTATCCGGGCTTTTCTAAAAGCATCGTGGATTTTGGATTTGTAAAAGAGGTCGAGATCGGCGATAGAATTTTCGTAGGGATCGAAATTCCGAGTGCCAAGCCTGAGATTGCAGCAGAGCTCAGATCGGCGGCGCAAAAGGCGCTAGGGGCGGACGCCGAAATTTTAATCAAACAGCCTAAGATCGCCGAGGAAAAGAGCAACTCTCGCAGCGGCAAAAATATCGCGCCGCAGATCAAGCATTTCGTGATGATCAGCAGCGGCAAGGGCGGCGTAGGCAAGAGCACGACGACGCTAAATTTAGCCATCAGCACGGCAAAGCTCGGCAAGAGGGTGGGAATTTTGGATGCCGATATTTACGGACCGAATCTGCCGCGAATGCTAGGCGAGGATAAGACGCAAGCAAGTGTCGTGGGACAGAAGTTAAAGCCAATCTTAAGCCACGGCGTGGAGATGATGAGTATGGGCGTGCTGATGGAGGAGGGCGCGAGCCTCATCTGGCGCGGCTCTATGATAATGAAGGCGATCGAGCAGCTGCTAAAAGACGTGGCGTGGAGCGACCTGGACGTGCTATTTTTGGATATGCCTCCGGGTACGGGCGACGCGCAGCTTACGCTTGCTCAAAGCGTGCCGGTGACGGCGGGCGTATGCGTTACGACGCCGCAGACGGTCGCGCTGGACGACAGCGCGCGCGGGCTTGATATGTTCGAAAAGCTTCACATCCCTATCGCAGGCCTTATCGAGAATATGAGCGGCTTCATCTGCCCAGATAACGGCAAGGAGTATGATATCTTCGGTCGCGGCGGCGCGCAAAAGCTGGCGCAGCGATACAACACCGAAGTAATCGGCGAGATCCCGATCGAGATCGCTATTCGCGAGGGCGGCGACAGCGGCAAGCCGATAAGCTTTTACGCGCCCGATTCTTTAAGCGCGAAGCGCTACGAGCAGGCTGCGCGCAAGCTGTGGGAGAAGATCGAGAAGATCGATCGCGAGGAGCTGGCGGACAACTCCGCGATCCAGCCGGTGATGGACGGCAAGAGCGCCTGCTCGAATTAGGACTTTGGCGGGCGCGGTGTCAAAGTTCGCGTGGAATTTCTCTTGAATTTTGCAGATTGAAATTCAACGCGGAATTTCATAGTTTGAAATTTCACGCCTAATTTCGCTGCAAATTTTATAATGCTCGCAAAATTTCGGTATGCAAATCCGTCATAGAATTTTGCCCGTAAATTTAACGGGCAAAATTTCACGCGGGTTTTGCGGCTTGAAATTCTGCGCCGAATTTTGTAGCTCGAAATTCTGCGTTAAAATTTCGCCACGAAATTTCGTAGTTTGAAATTTCGAGCTAGAATTTTACTCAAGCTCCGTTGCATGAGGTTTTGGATAAAATTCTAAGCGCAGAATTTTACGGCGAAAATTAAATTCCAAACGCGCAATTCAACGAGGTAAAATTTGCCGTAGAATTCCGCTTTGGAGTTTTAAATGTAAAATTTTAAGCATAAAGCTTTGCCGCGGAATTTTAAAATGTGAAATTTTAGCGCCAAAGCTCTGTTTTAAAATTTTAAGATGGGGCTTTAGCGATGAATTTCTGGCTTGAAATTTATCGCGCCTAGCTTTTTAGCGGTAACCACAGCATTGCGCTAGTCTAAATTTTATTTCGCCGGGTTTCATGGCGGTGGAGTTTATCTGCGAAAACCTCTGCGAAGCTTATTTGGGATGGAATTTTATCTGTAGCGGTCGCGGCAAGGGAATTTCTCGCGTAGCTGAAATTTAAGCAGTTGAAATTTAAACAGCTGGAATTTATTCGTATAGGCTGTGAAGCCAAGGCAGTAAAATCCCTAAGCCTAGGGCTTTTAGGTTTATGGATTTTACTTTTATACGAAAGAAGAAAGGTCGGTAATGAGGTTTTTGATTATTTTGGTGCTTACATTTGCGGCGTTCGCGCAAGAGAGTAATATGCAAAAATGGGCGAAAGAGATTACCGCGGACGCGCAGATCCCGCAGGATAAGTTTTTGGCGTTTTATCTGAATAAAGATGAGCCTAAAAAGGTGGTTTTCTCTGAAAACGTCGATCGCATCAGCGTCAATTACGAAGGAAATTCCTTCCATGAAATTCCATCTCCAAATCTTATGGCGTATTGGGTCGGCGAGTTTAATTTCGACGCAGATGTCGAAAAGATGGTGCTAGGAGATTACGGCTGGTCCACGCTGGTAATCGCTGTGGATGGCACGGACGTGCTGGGTGGGACATCTAGCAATCAAAAGCGCCCGCTTACGTATAAATTTAGCAAGGGTAAGCACAAGATCGAAGCGTGGTTTTTAAATGACGCGCATTCCAGCGAGCTTTTCGTAGATTTTAAAGATGTAGAGCCCTTTTATCGTCAAAAAGACGCCGTAGCCAAGATCCCTGCGGATAAGGACTATGACCTGTGGCTGGGCGCGATCTACGAAAGCGCGCAGATGAATAATCGCGTCAAGCTAAATTTAGCTAAATCCGATAAGCCCATCGTGCTACTGCTTAGCTCATATCGCGCCGTGGAGTGGGAGATCTCAAATCCGCAAAAGAATGAAATTCTAGCCGTGTTAATTTACAACCCCATAAGTAGCGTCCGTGGTGTAAGCGGTGCGCTTTACGTCGAGGACTACAGATACACGGAGGCTGCGGATGGACTTAAATGCGAGTGCATATCGGGCAATGTCTTTCACTGCGACGGCAGCGAGATTTATGATATGAACGGGCGCGTAAACGGGATATTTGGCAGAGGCTTGGGGGCATTTGCCGGTAAGCACGCCGTAAATTCCTTAGACCTACCGGGGCTTGTTATCACTCCGAAAATTTTAGACGAAAGCAAAGCTCGCCTACTCTCGGTAGAAGCGGACCGCAAGAAATGCGAAAGCACACCGATGGATGATGTGTTTAGGTAGGATAAAATTTAAAATTTGGAGGAAAAAATGAGTAAAATTTTATATAATTTTTTGATTGATTTGTATTTTATGGGAGAAAGATATGGCTGATAATACGAAAGATATATCTGAAAATCCTAGAAATATGCCTGAAAACTCTAAAAATATTATTGACGAGCTAAAAGAATTTTATGAGAAAATTTCGCCGATTGTAAAATTGACTTCCTTAATAGCATCCGCATTCTATAGTATTATAAGCTTTACATTTGCTATGACATATATGAGAGATAATGGCTTTTTTAGTTATGAAATTTTTAGTATAAATTTTATGTGGATTTTCTTACTTGTGGGTATATCACTGGGTATATCACTGGGGGTATATTGTTAATAGTTATTCACGGACTTTATGTTGTTGGTATATATTTACGTACATATAAATCGTCTAAAATTTGGAATCATATTTGCATTATTACAAACGCATTTATTATGGTTTTTGCATTTTTGAAATATTGTCATGAGTTATATAATAATACCATTTTTGTGAAATTTAACTTGATTGCATTTTTTATATTGTCTATTATTGTATTAATTATTTGCTTTTATCAAAAATGCAAAATAGCAAAGCTTGCTTTATTTGTTCTAATAGTATATATAGTCTTGTTTATTTGCTTTATTGAAAAATTTGGTTTTAAGGTCGTGTTATTTGTTTCTTTTTTTCTTTTCTTCGAAATTTTAATAATTGCCATTTCATATACAGCTTTAGATATCAAAAGATGGTTTACAACGTTTAGCGCGATATTTATTGGTACCTCTTATATATTATTTCCACTAATCGTAGCTCTATACCCCGAATTGCTTAATGATATTTACAAAAAAATTTTAAAGTCTATCAACTTAGCTTCCGATCATGTTGAAATTTATCTAAAAGATAAAAATGAATCCATTAACGGCGAACTGATTTTTGACGATGGCAAATATGCTTATGTGAAATTTGACCGCACGGTTAGCAATTGCGGCGATGTCGGCAATTCTTGCATTAAAACTATAAGAAAGAAAGTTCCTAGCGAGGACGTTAGCATTATTACCAAAGTTAAAAAAATACTAAAGCAAGTGTTCCGAAATAAAACTACAAGAAGCCAAGCAATATAAAACAAAATAATCAAGAATTTAAAAGCGCGTGTTTTCGCTTTTAAATTCCATTCATGCGCCTTTTCAAATCCCCTTTTAAATTAAATTTAGCTATACTCCCGCGCAATTTTGCGATTAAGGATTAAATATGAAAGAGATTAAAAGCCTAAGCGAGCTTCAGGCTTTTGCAGATAAAGTTCGCGCCACAAAGGGCTACCGCGATCCGATCATGTGGGCGATCGGGCGTGTATTTAAGGGGCGTGCGGAGGGGCATAAAAGCTTAAGCGTGAATTACGCGCACGTAAATTTTAAAGATGGGCTAGTAAGCGCAGCAGTGCTAATCCATGCTCTAACCGAATGCGGAGAGGTCATGGATTTTAGCGGTAGTGAGTGCGTCCTTCCGCTAACGCACAAAGCCCTAAAAAAGGCGATCGAGGTTTTAAAATTTCTGCAGCCAGACGCCAAAGAGGGCGCGCACAAAAATCTGCAGGTGCTACTTGCGGTTAAAGAGGCGATGAAATCGGACGAGCACGCGAGCTTTTGCGCTAGCTTTATCTTTGAGGATACCGCGCCGAAAAGCGTCGAGAGCGTCTATCTCAAGCTTTACGCGCTTTCGCTAAATCTCTGCGAGCCGCGCACGCTCAATCTAGACGGCGCATTTAGTGTGCTTCCGAACGTCGCGTGGGACGAAAACGCCCGTCCGATCGAGCTTTGGTGGCTGCGTGAAAGCGAAATCCATTTAAAAATGCAAGGCCGCTATCCGCGTATCATCAGCGTCGATAAATTTCCGCGCTATCTAAGTCACGTCGTACCGCCGCAAAATGTTCGGATTTTAGACGATGCGAAAGTGCGTTTGGGTGCGCATATCGCCGCGGGTACGACCGTGATGCCGGGTGCTGCGTATGTGAATTTCAACGCAGGCACGACCGGCAGCGTTATGATCGAGGGGCGCGTCAGCAGCTCGGTCGTCGTGGGCGAGGGCAGCGATATAGGCGGCGGCGCGTCGATTTTGGGCGTGCTAAGCGGCACCAATGGCAATGCTGTGAGCATCGGCAAACACTGCTTGCTGGGCGCAAACTCCGTCACGGGCATTCCGCTCGGCGATCGCTGCATCGTGGATGCCGGTATCGCGGTACTTGAGGGTACGAAGGTTTTTATCGCGCAAAAGGATCGCGAGGCGCTAGCAGCGCTAAATCCAGGCTTTGCGTTCGATCGTGAAATTTATAAAGGGCTTGAGCTTGCCGGGTTTAGCGGTCTGCACTTCCGACAAAACAGCCAAAGCGGGCAGATTACGGCAAGCGTTAGCAAGCGTGCGATCAAACTCAACGCGGAACTGCATTAAATTTATAAATTTAAACGGCGGGCGCGGATTGGCTGGAGCTTTTCAAAACTGCGTTAAATCTATAACTTAAACGGCGAGTTAAAAAAGATACGGACGGATCTCGTCGCGCGCCGCTTTGAGCGATAGCATGTGATCCATCACAAAAATTTCCGCTCATAGAATTTCGCGCGGAATTTAAAGAATTTTTGCCGCGATTTAAAAATCTCTAGCGGTGATTTATGGAATTTATGCCGCTATTTTAACGCAAGTAATTTTGGCGGCTAGCGGATTTTTGCCGTGCAGAGGATTCTTAAATTTTAAAAATAGATTGAATTTAAAATTTGAATATGATAAATTTCAAATAAAATTAGGAGGTTAAAATGAAAAAATTTATACCCGCCCTGTTTGGCGTATTTATCTGCAGCGCAGCGCTTGCGGAAGATATAGATGCCCAACGCTGCAAAGCTTTGGCGGACGCTGTAAATGGGCACAGTCACCCCGCGACTAAAAATATAGAGTTGAGCGCGGCTGCGTGCGAGGGCGATAAATTTGTAATTCCCACGATTCTAAAAAATGAAATTTGGGATAAAGTAGACCCTAAGATCAAGCAAAATTTTGAAAGCATTTTGCGCGCTAACAGGCAAAAGGACGTCTGCGCGACGATGAAAGCGGGCGGTCTAAAGCGCATAGGCGTGCGACAATTTCTGCAAAGCGGCGAAAAAATCGCCGATCTGACCTACACGCGCAGCGATTGCGGCTTAGAGTAAAATTTCAAAGGAGAGATAATGGAAGTGCCTCAAGCGGCGTATAGCAGGGATAAAATCATCATTCGCACCGGCGCGATCGGTATCATTTCAAATGTAATTTTAGCGGCATTTAAGGGCGGCGTGGGGCTGATCTCAGGCTCGATCGCGATCGTACTTGATGCCGTAAATAACCTAAGCGACGCGCTTTCGTCCGTCATTACGATCGTGGGCGTGCATCTTGCTAGCAAGCAGCCCGATCGCGCGCACCCCTTCGGGCACGGCAGGATCGAGTATCTAAGCGCGATCGTAATCGCCGTCATCATCCTCTATACCGGCGGCGTCTCGCTCGTCGAATCGATCAAAAAGATCATCCATCCGCAAGCGGCGAATTATAATGCGGTTTCGCTCGCCATCATCGCCGTAGCGGTCGCGGCAAAATTTAGCCTGGGACTTTACACGCAAAAGACGGGCGAGCGCGTGAACTCTGACTCGCTCATTGCTAGCGGCGTGGACGCCAAATACGACGCGCTCGTATCGCTAGCCACCCTCGTAGCGGCTTTTATTTCGCTTATTTTCGGACTGAGCTTGGAAGCGTATCTGGGCGCGATAATTTCGGCGCTTTTGATAAAAACGGCGTATGAAATTCTACGCGATACGATCAGCAAGCTTTTGGGTTCGCGTCCGAGCTTGAAGCTTACGAATGAAATTTACGACGTCGTGCGCGGCTTTGAGGGCGTCATCGGCGCGTATGATCTGATGTTTCATGACTATGGGCCCGACAAGATGGTCGGCAGCATCCACATCGAGGTTGCAAGCGACACTACCGCGGCGCAGATTGACGCTCTTACGCGCCGCATCCAAAACGCCGTTTTTGCGAAATTTAATATCATCCTAGACACCGTAGGAATTTACGCGTTTAACAGGAACGATCCGCGCGCCGCCGAGATCCGCGAACATATCAAGCAGATGGCGCTATCGCATGAGTTCGTCTCGCAGATACATGGATTTTATCTCGACGAGCCAAAACACTCGATCAGCTTCGACGTTATCGTCGATTTCGCAGCGCCCGACATGGAGGCGACGTTTCGCGCGGTCTGCAAGCAGGTACGCGCCGCGTATCCGAACTACACGCTCATCATCACTCGCGATAGCGATTACAGCGGCTAAAATTTAAATTGCTCTAGCTTTGGCAGTCTAAATTTAATCGCACCCGCCCGCACCCCCTTCGGCGAAATTTCAGAATTTTAAGCTACAATAGGAGAAATTTATCGCAGCTCCGCGCGGCGCAAATGCCGTAATAAACCGCGAGATAAAATTTGCGCGCAAAACCTGGCAGAAGCCCGCGCGCAAGGCAATGCAAAGAGAAATTTAAAAGGAAAAATATGGTTGAAATCAAAGATCTTACGATGCGCTTCGGCAAACAGCTGCTTTTTGAAAACGTAAATTTGAGCCTCGATAAGGGCAGACGCTACGGCCTCATCGGCGCAAACGGCGCGGGCAAATCGACGCTACTTAAAATTTTAAGCGGGCAGATCGAAGCAAGCAGCGGCGAAATTTTAATAGAGAGCGGGCTTAAAATCGGCGTTTTGGGGCAGGATCAATTCGCCTTTGAAAGCTTCAGCGTCAAAGACGCCGTGCTCTACGGCAACAAGCGCCTTTATGACGCCGTGCGCGAAAAGACGCAGCTTTACGAGGCGGGCGAGTTTAACGATGAGATAAACGAGCGCCTCGGCGAGCTTGAGATGATCTGTGCCGAGGAGGACCCCGCCTACGAGTACGAAACGCGGATCGAGAAAATTTTAAGTTCGCTGGGGATTAGCGACTTCGATAAAAAGATGAGCGAGATCGAGACGAGCGATAAATTTAAGGTTCTGCTCGCGCAGGTGCTCTTCCCGCGCCCCGACGTGCTGTTTTTGGACGAGCCTACGAACAATCTCGATATCGACGCCATTTCGTGGCTTGAGTTTGAGCTAAATCGCCACACCGGCACGCTCGTAGTCATCAGCCACGACCGCCACTTTTTAAACCGCGTCTGCACGGACATCCTCGACGTGGATTTTAGGCGGGTGCGCGAATTTAGCGGCAATTACGACGACTGGTTCATCGCGTCCAATCTCATCGCCAAGCAGGCGCAGTTCGAGCGCGAGAAAAAGCTCAAAGAGAAGGCGGAGCTTGAAAAATTTATCGCTCGCTTCAGCGCCAACGCAAGCAAAGCAAAGCAGGCCACGAGCCGTCAAAAACAGCTCGACAAGCTCGATCTTAGCGAGCTTGCGACCTCTTCGCGCAGAGAGCCTAGCATTTTATTTAAGCCCGCCCGCGAGATCGGCAATGAAATTTTAGAGCTAAGTGGCGTGGATATGAGCTTCGGCGAGATTGAAATTCTGAAAAATTTTAACCTCAAGCTCGCTCACGGCGATAAGATCGCGATTATCGGTCGAAACGGCGTGGGCAAAAGCACACTTTGCAAGATCATCATGGGCGAGCTCGCGCCTCTTAGCGGCAAGGTTCACATGGGCGCCACGATCGAGCCCGGGTACTTCGCGCAGGATACGAATAATAAAATTTCAGGCGAGCTTAAGCTCTACGAATATCTACAAAGCCCGCAGAATAGGGATCTGGATGAAATTCGTAAATGCCTTGGACGTATGCTTTTTAGCGGCGCGGAGCAGGAGAAAAGCGTGGGCAGCCTAAGCGGCGGCGAGAAACACCGCGTGATGCTAAGTAAGCTAATGCTGCAACGCCCGAACCTGTTGGTGCTCGACGAGCCCAACAACCACCTTGATCTTGAGGCGATCATCGCTCTGGGAGAGGCGCTGTATAATTTCGCGGGATGTGCGATCTGCGTGAGCCATGACCGCGAGCTCATCGATGCGTTTGCAAATAGAATTTTGCACCTCAAAGGAGACGCCGAAATCGTCGATTTTAGGGGCACTTACGAGGAGTACCGCGAGAGCTTGGGGGCGAGCGATGATTGAGATCTTCGTAAACGGCGAGCCGCTGCGGCTTGAGCGCGATATGAGCGTGAGCGAGTTTTTGCGCTTGCGCGGACACGATCTGCGCTTAGTAGCGCTCGAGCGCGACGGCGAAATTTTAAAAAAGCAGGAGTGGGAGCGCACGCAGATCTCAAGCGGCAAAAAATATGAGATCGTTGAGTTCGTGGGCGGCGGCTGAGGTCGGAGCTTTGAATTATTTTAAAATTGCGGCAGCCGAGGTTTAAATCCGCGTGGAGACCGCTAAATTTTAATCGGCGTAGCGACACAGCGGCTGGGGCTTAAAATTTGCGCGCGCGTCGTTAAAATTTTAGCGGTACGGCGGCGCGGAGAGATAGCGGCGTTTGGGTTTTTAAATTTATGAGGAAGCCGCGGTAACCTGGCGCCTGCGGCGAGCCTTTAAATTTTTAAAAGTGAGCTAGGCCGCGGCGGCTGAGCGCAGGAGTTTTAAAATTTTGTATCGGTATTGTAAAGTTTGAGCGTACGGCTTTAAAATTTCGCTGCGTCGCGCTCGGTAACGGCACCCTACGCGCAAATTTTACCCGCGAGCGCGCTAAATTAGCTCGTAAACACGGTATGTGCCGCGTGATCTATTTATATTAAACATAAAATTCCGCGTTCGGCGGCACGCCGCAGTGCGTAAAATTAACGGATCGATTCGGAGATCTATCGATATGCCGCGTTACAATACTGCGACGTAAAAAGGAGTGGGAATGCGACTCTGTTGCGCGGCGCACGGTAAAAAAAGCGGCTTGCGCCGATTAAATTTGGGCGGCGCGATAAATTTAAAAAGCTTAAGGCCGGTCAAAACAAAGCGCACGATACGGCGTCAAAATTTTATCGATTGGGCTTGCTTCGGGTTTACGCGCGATTGATCGTAGCGTTTCGCTAGTTGCAAGACAAAGCGCACTTGCGTTAAGCTCAAGTGCGGGTGCGTTGGCTAATTGAGCTCAATCATGGCGGCGGGCTGAGCTTCGGTCATCAAGACCGCGCAAATTTGTCTTAAGTATAAATCGCCATGGTGCGAAGCGAGCAATTGCGCGCTACAGCTCGTAGAATCGTTAAAATTTTCGGCTTTGCGTGACGCAAAAAAGGCACAGGGTCGAAGCTCGCGCGGCGAGGCTTGGGCGCGCAAAAAGATAAAATTTAGGATAAAAATGCAGATAAAATTAAACGGCAAAGCTTACGAAACGGGCACGAGCGATCTTGAGGGGCTGAAGCGCGAGGTTAAATTTAGCGGCGAGATCGCCGTGATAAACGGCTATGCGAGCACGCAGAACTGCGAGCTAAAGGCGGGCGACGAGCTCTTTTTGCTCGCGCGTGGTGCTGATCTGGCGCCGCGGGAGCTTCGCGAGCTGATGTTTGCTCGCAACGCCCCCGCCGTAAACGAGGCGCTGCAAGGCTCGCGCGTGGCGATCTGCGGGCTCGGCGGGCTCGGCTCCAACGTCGCGATCCTGCTTGCGCGCGCGGGCGTGGGCGAGCTCTTTTTGATCGACTTCGACGTCGTCGAGCCTACCAACCTAAACCGCCAACAGTATGAGATCGGCGATCTTTACAAGCCCAAAACGGCCGCTCTGCGCGAAAAAATCGCGCGCATAAACCCGTTCGTGCGCGTGCGAACCTTAAACGAGCGACTTACTGCGCAAAACGTAGCCGAAATTTTAAAAAACGAGCGTATAATTTGCGAGTGCTTCGACGACGCGGCGGCGAAAGCGATGATTTTCGATGCGCTCGGCGGCACGGATCGCTTTTTGATCTGCGCTAGCGGCATGGCGGGCAGTAGCGATGCCAACGAGATCCGCACGACGCGACTCGGCAAAAACGTCTTCGTCTGCGGCGACCGTAAAAGCGCCGCAGCTCAGGGCGTGGGGCTGCTCGCTCCGCGCGTGGCGATCTGCGCAGCACATCAGGCAAACGTCGCGCTTAGGCTGATTTTGGGCGAGGAGAACTAGGCCTGACCGCTCATCGCGCGTCCGCACTTCTAATTTTACGCGCCTTTGTACATTGCCGCTAAATTTAGCTTTGTGCGATTGTTTTTGAAAAGCATAGGGCGTTTCGGCGGCATACACGGCGCGTTTAAAAACGGTATGAAATTTACCGCGCGCCGCGTAAATTTAGCCGCGCCGCATAAATTTAAAACTGCACTCCGGCGTAAAATTTTAAACAGCGCTTTGAAATTTTGCGCCGTCTGTTTGCGACTAAAATTTGACGAGAAATTTTAGAGCCTCGATGCGGTCCGTTCAGCGCGTAAAATAGCGACATAAGCAAGTAAGGATCTGTGCCGCAATCTCGCGCTGTGTATAATGCGCTGCGCAAGCACTGATATTGCGCCATCTGCGCCGTATCTGAAAACAAAATTTAAACTAAAGAGGATAGAATGGACGATAAACTGATCTTAGGCGGCAAGGAGTTTAGCTCGCGCCTGATAATGGGCTCTGGCAAGTTCGATCACGCGATGATCGACGCCTGCGTGCGGCACGCGGGCTGCGAGATCGTCACGCTTGCGCTGCGCCGCGTGAACGAAAGCAAGAGCCGTAATATCTTGGATTTCATCCCCCGCGGCGTCACGTTGCTGCCGAATACTAGCGGCGCACGAAATGCCGAGGAGGCGCTGCGAATCGCACGGCTCGCGCGCGAGCTTGGCTGCGGCGACTTCGTAAAGATCGAGATCATAGGCGACAGCAAATACCTTCTGCCCGACAATGCCGAGACGATCAAGGCCTGCGAGGCTCTGGCGCGCGAGGGTTTCGTGCCGCTTGCCTACATGCACGCCGATCTGTGCGTCGCGCGCGATTTGGTAAGCGCAGGGGCCGCCGCCGTGATGCCTCTGGCTGCGCCGATCGGCTCCAATCGCGGGCTGATGATGCGCGGGATGATCGAAATTTTGCTGGGCGAAATCGACGTGCCGATTATCGTAGATGCGGGGCTCGGCGCACCTAGCGAGGCTTGCGAGGCGATGCAGATGGGCTGCGCTGCGGTGATGGTAAATACGGCGATCGCCACGAGCGGGGATCTGGCGCTGATGGCGCGGGCGTTTGCGCTCGGCGTGCAGGCGGGGCGCGATGCCTATCTGGCGGGGCTCGGCGCCGTTTGCAAAACGGCCAGCGCAAGCTCGCCGCTAACGGGATTTTTGCGCTAGCGGTTAAAATTTTAAGTGCGCTTGGTTGCGCGAGCTGTGTTTTTTTGCGCCGAATTTGCCTTTATTGGGCTTGTACAGATACAGATCGCGCAAGCTCGGCGTAGCAGCCGATAGATGCAGCGTGAAATTCTAAAATTTCGCACGGCGCAATATGAAATTTTAAAATTTGCGCGGCGAGAATTTTCGCACAAAAGCGTGCTGCGTAGAATTTAAATGAAAATTTAAATGAAAATTTAAAAGGAAAATTTTAAAGATGAACGAAACTGGCTATCTAGCGGGCATGGAGGATATCGGAAGCGAGATAATGGAACGTACGCTCGCTCTGCGCGAGAGCTTTTGCGAGGAGGCGAGCGAGGCGGACGTGCAAAGGGCGATCGGCGCGAAAAACAGAAGTCTGCGCGATTTTGCTGCTCTACTAAGCGTGCGCGCGGGCGAGCATCTGGAGCAGATCGCGCAAGCCGCAGCGCGCGAAAAAGCAGCGCATTTTGGCAGCAACATCGCCGTTTTTACGCCGATTTACATCTCAAACTACTGCGACAATCTGTGCGTTTACTGCGGCTTTAACTGCAAAAACAAAATCGCGCGCGCAAGGCTCGATGAGACGCAGCTAAAGGCGGAGTTTGAGGCGATCGCGGCGAGCGGGCTAGAAGAAATTTTGATCCTCACGGGCGAGAGCGAGAAAAACAGCCCCGTGCGATACATCGGGCGCGCCTGTGAGCTCGCGCGGCAGTATTTTAAGGTAATCGGCGTCGAAATTTATCCGCTAAACTCCGCCGATTACGCTTACCTACACGCTTGCGGCGTCGATTTTGTGACCGTCTTTCAAGAAACTTACGATCCCGCGCGCTACGCGCAGCTGCATCTTGTGGGCAATAAGCGCGTTTTTGCGTATCGCTTCGCAGCCCAAGAGCGCGCGATTAGAGGCGGTATGCGCGGCGTGGGCTTTGCGGCGCTTTTGGGGCTCGGGGACTTCCGCCGCGATGCCTTTGCTACGGGCGTGCACGCGTGGCTGCTTCAGCGCAAGTACCCGCGCGCCGAGACCTCCTTTTCGGTGCCGCGCCTGCGCCCGATCATCAACAACGACAAAATAAACCCGAAAGACGTCGGCGAGCGCGAGCTACTGCAGGTGATGTGCGCGTATCGGCTGCTGCTGCCAAGTGCGCAAATCACGATCTCCACGCGCGAGAGAGCGGGCTTCCGCGACAATGCGATCAGGATCGCGGCAAGTAAAATTTCGGCGGGCGTAAGCGTGGGTATCGGCGGGCACAGCGAGCAGAGGGGCGACGAGCAGTTTGAGATCAGCGACGCGCGCAGCGTAAGCGAGGTCTGCGAGGCGATCCGCGGCGGCGGGCTGCAGCCGCTGATGAGCGAGTATATCTATGTGTGAGAGCGCAGATATGCGAGCTTACGCCGCGAAACTTCGGCACGAAAGGCTTGCTTCAGCGGCGAAATTTTTAGAATTTTATGCGGCGAAATTCTGCGCTCGCATGGGTAAAATTTGCAACGCTTTTTTAAGAGGCGAGATTTGCGGTGCGCTACTTGCGAGCAAATTTTGCGCGGCTAGATGCAGCAAAATTCGTAGCGTAAAATACTACGCCGAATTTTACAGCGCCGCACATGGCAATAAAATTTATGGCGTCATGACGGATAATAAAATTTTAGGCACCGCATTAGCGAGCGCGGGAAATTTTGAGCTACAAAATACGCGTGTAAATTTAAGACCTAGGAACACATACGCGGATTTAAAATTTAAAGGCGGCGCAAATTCCAAGCTCGAGGGCGACTTAAATTCTAAATTTAAAAACGGCGCGAGCTTTGGGTTCTTATGCGGCGGCAACGCAAAGTCGATAAAATCTAATGGTTCGGCAGATGCTTTAAACCATAGCGGCGCAAACAAAATTTTAGCCTCTGTCTGGACGGACAGAATTTTAAGCTCCGCCATCTCGGCTGTGGATTTAGTTTTCAATGCGGCGGCGAAGAATTTTATCTCTAGCGCGGAGACAGGGATTTTGGCTTCAATCCTGGTGAATGAGATTTTAAACCTTAGCGCTGCGGGTGAAATTTCAAAGCCAAATGCTACGGGCAAAATTTTAAACCTCAGTGCTGTGCCGCTCGCGGATTTTGGACCTAAAGGAGCGGGCGGATGCGAGATTTAGAGCTTGCTTCGCGCATTACGATCATCACAAATCGCGCGCTCTGCGGCGGCGAGGCGGCACTGCTTGCGCGTATAGCGGATTTTGCCGCAACGGACGTAGGCGAGATCGTCGTACGCGAAAAAGACCTGAGCGAGAAAGCTTACGCAGCGCTGTTTTGTAAAATTTTACTCGCCTGCGAGAACGGATTTTGTGCGGATACGGTCCGCAAGCACGCCGCTACAGATGAGATTTGGCCTAAAAATTCCGCTTGCGTTTTAGATGAAATTTTGTCTGAAAATTTTACCGGCGCCGCAAATCGCGCGGACGATAGCACGCCAGGCGAAATTTCGCTTCGCGGTGCCGTATGCAAAACGAAACTAGCGGCAGAAGGCGTACGGAGCGCAGAAAATACGGAAAGTATGCGGAGTACGCAAAGTGCGGAAAATACGAATGATGTGCATAGTGCAAAAAATGCGCGGAGTGCGCAGTACATAGGGAGCTCAGAAAATGTAGGGGGCGTAGAAAATTCACAGAGCGTAAAAAAGGCGGAAAACTCGCAGAGCGCGGAGGGCGTGCAGAGTGCAGAGAGTGTAAGGTGCCCACCCGCGATCTTTGTGCATAATTTTGCAGATTTTGCGCTGAGCGCGGGAATGAGAAATTTATGGCTGCCGCTCGGGGTTTTGCGGAGCTTTAGCGCGGCGCACGGCGCGGAGTTTTTGCGCGCGAATTTCAAAAAATTGGTCGCTTCCTGCCACAGCGAGGCGGAGGCGCGCGAGGCGCTGGAGCTGGGTGCCAGCGCGATCTGCCTGAGCCACATCTTCACGACCGATTGCAAGGCGGGGCTCGCGCCGAAGGGGCTAAATTTGATCCGCGCCGTGCGGGAGTTTTTCGCGGGCGAAATCTATGCGCTGGGCGGCATAACGCCGCGCAATTTCGCCTCCGTCCTACGCGCAGGAGCCGACAGGATCGCCGTTATGAGCTCAGCGATGGCGGCGCGGGACGCGAGCGATTTCATAAGAAAATTTAAGAAATAAATCGATCCAAAAATGCGGTTTGTTTCCGTTGCCGCGCCCTTGCTGCCGTCTTTGCGCTGCATGCGGCGCGACGCAAGAACACATATTTTAATAAAATCAAAAACGCGCGAAACGAACGCGATTTATTGCGATTTAAGCCCAAAGTTATAAAATACGAGCGATTTAAGCTTAAGGATATTTTTTGGATAAAGTGCGGCTTGAGGAATCAAAAAAGCTTCTAAACGAACAGTGCCGAAATTTAAAACAAAAGCTGCGAAAAGGCGCTAGCGCCGATATCTTTGACAATGCGGATTTAAGCGATGCAACGGATCGCAGATCATTAAATTCAAACGATGCAAATTTGAATAGCGAAAACCCTAAAGATACGAATTTTAATCAAACAGATCCCAAATCGCAAGCCGATTATCTTTGTGGCGCAAATTTTCGAGATAGAAATTTAAAAGGCACGAATTTAAACTCACAAGCCGAGGTAAAATTTCAAAATTTAAACCCAGGCGGTATTTCATCGCGGGGCGCTAAACCTCGTGATTACGACAAAGAGCCGATAATCATAAAAGACCACGCTATAATTTTAAATGCTATCATCGGCACGATCTATATCATTACTACGATATTGATGGCGATATGCGGTAAATTTTCCGCCCAGCAAATTTTATTTCTCGTTTTGCTGGATTGCTATTTTCCGCTCAGAGCATTAAATAAATTCTCAAATTTCGGCAAGTGCTATATATGCTTTAAAAATGACGATATAACTCTATACTCTAAAAAGACGGAAGCCGTTTTATATGAGACCAAAATTTCAGATATAACTTGTATCAAACGAACCACGGGACCGTCATACCCCGAAATATCAAAAAAGACAAAATGCCTTATGCTGCTGTTTGCTTTTATATATTTGCTTTTAGTTTTTTTCGTATCGGTAGTGATAGACGGAAGGGAGGAAAATTTTTGGATAATTTTTGCGGTAATTATACCTATTAGCTTCTTTCCTTTATTGCTATATAGGCTTTTTAACGGGCTAGGCTTTGATATTATAAATGACAGCATATTGATATATGACAAAAATTCTTTTATAGAGGTTTCGTTTCTAAGCAGCAAAGAATACGGGGAGCTAAAAGCCTATTTTATACTGAAAATAGGGAAAAATTTAGATAAAATCCCGCCACAAATTTTTGTGTAGATCATAAAAGCGGACTCTATTTTAAATTTATATTAAATTATGATCGATCAAATTTGCCCTTTTTCAGCGATATGAAAACGATGACGTTTGAAGCGAGCAGGGATAAATTTGAACAAAATTTACCTCGTAAATTTACGAAGTCTCATTCCACGAGCCGCGCGCGGATGTCGCCGAAGAGCAGCACGTCCTTCAAAACGGCGCGATCGGCGTAACCGCGCTCGTTTAGGCTCAGGTGCAGCTCGCCTCGGCTGCTCGAAAATATCGGCTGGTTTATGAAAACCACGTAAATCGCCGCAGCCTGCTTATCCGCGCCCGCGCCGCGCCCTTTAAAATTTACGTCCGTTGTGCCGGTTTTCGTGTCTGCTCCACTAGAGCTTGCGCTTGCCGCTGCGTCGGAGTTGGCATCCGTCTCGCTAGGCGGCGCGACGCCAAGCTCGCTCGCGATATCTGTGGCGGCGCTTCCGCGCGGCCTTTCGATGTCGATCCTTCCGTCGGCGCCTTTTGCGCCCGCGGCTCGGACGAAAAATTTATCGCCCGAGTGCGGGATTTTAGAGAAATTGAAAAACAAACTCAGCAGGTCGTTCGTCGCAAAATAGGGCAAAATTTCATCGCTTACGAGCTGTAGCTCGCCGCCCGCGCCCTTGAACTTTTGAAATTTTATCGTTTTGCGCGCGTAGTCGAAGGCGTAGGTTTTGCGCTCGTTTTTCGTCGTTTTGCCCTTTTTGCGCGAGACGTCGTGGACGTAGAGATCGGGCATCAAAAGCCCCGCCACGATGCGCCCCTTCGAGCGGAAGCTCTCGCGCCTTTGCCCGCTTAGGCTGCCCGCGACGCCCTGCGCAACGGCATCCATGACGATCTCGTAGCGATCGCCCTGCCGCACGAGCCGCGTGTTTGCGCTGCCGACCGCGCCGAAAACGCCGAACGAAATCTCATATTTCGCGCTGATCGTCTCGCCAAAAAGCGCGCTCGCGCACAAAATTAAAGTAGCAAAAAATTTCATCTCTACCGTCCTTCCGCTTTGCGGCGCCCCAATTATACGGCGCCCGTTAAATTTACGCTCTTTGCGTCGCTTTATCGCATTGTGCTCGCAAAGCTCGCGCGGGAATCTGCGCCGCATTCGTAAAATTTACCATAAAAATCAAAACTCGCGCCGCCTATTTCATTTCTCCATAGCGTGATTATTAAATATCAGCTGCCACTCCTTACCGTCGTGAAAGGCTGCGCCGTGCGTGCCCGCCTAAAAAGGCACCGACTGTCGCCGCTTTTATATTTACGACGCATATACGGCTCGGCGTGCGCTTGCCCGAAATCGGAGCGATTTTATATTTCGTACAGGCCGCTTCGTCGCAAAGCGTGCCTGCGAATAAAATCAAAATTTCATATTGCGGCTATGTTTGTACTTCGCACTAGCCGCTACGCCGCGCCCGTAAAATTTACGCTCTTTGCGTCGCTCTATTGCATTGTGCTCGTAAAGCTCGCGCATAAAATTTGCGCCGTCGCCATTAAAGCGCTTGTTAAATTTACGCTTTTTACTCGGTGCTATTTTGTGCCGCAAATACAGCACGTCGATCGTTAGCAAATCCGCTCAAATTCAAACGGCTCGCGCGGGTCAAATTTGTAAATTTAATCCTTCCAAAGCCACCATTTCAGCTTGGCTATGTCGGGACGGGGCGTGCTGGCGTAGTAGCTGGCCTCGGTAAACGTAGAGGATGCATCTGCCGCGCCCGAGCGCCTTTGTGCGCTCAAACATCTCGTCCGGATCCGCACCCTTTAGCGAAGCGATGCCCTCGTAGCCGAGTGCCAGCAGATCGGCCTCTGTCGCCTCGCCGACATAGGGGATTTTCTTAAAATCGCTCAAATTTACCTCAAATTTCTTTTAAATTCCGCCAAGCTCGCCGCTTTAAATGAAATTTTAAATTTCGTTCA